>VTLG01012132.1_pt1 | contig 39954 bp, 45 predicted proteins | sample 4694571 | NCBI WGS metagenome assembly VTLG01 (sample SAMN12604809, study PRJNA352737) | marine metagenome | biome: ENVO:00000447; feature: ENVO:00000209|ENVO:00000569|ENVO:01000036; material: ENVO:00002151; isolation source: viral sequences binned using virsorter ... | reverse complement strand
GTTCTGCGCGTATAACGCCTCGCGGCCAATGGCGATGCAATAGTTTGCGCCACTTGCTTCTGTGTATAGTGTTTGTGGGCCAATTGCGATATTGTTGTCACTAGCGCCAACCATCGTCACCGCAGCTTGATACCCAATGGCGATGTTATAATCACCCGTGGTCATTGCCTTACCGGCAGACATACCAATGAGTACGTTACCCGGCCCATCCGTGAGTGTGTAACCGGCTAGTTGGCCAACGCAAACATTGTTATCGCCGCTCATTGCCGTGCCAGTGCTAGCTACGGAAGAACCAGCACGATCACCAACGCAAGTATTACTAGAACCAGTTCCTATGGCGTATGCGAGATTACCAACTGCGGTGTTGTTGCCGGTAGTAGAATTACTAGAACCCGCAGCATAACCAACATACGTGTTCTGACCGCCACTCGTAATCGCATCACCCGCGTATCCACCAATGGCGGTGTTTTTGACGTTGCCGTTTTGTAAACCAAGTGCGTCAAAACCAATAGCAACACAGAAGTTCGCGTTAGAATTTTCTGCGCTTAACGCACCAGCACCAATAGCTACATTATAGTGTTCACCACCAGTTGCGGCATCTAATGCCATAGACCCGATGGCAACGTTCTTCTGATTATCCGTCATCTGCACGCCAGCATCTTTGCCAAGCAAGATGTTCTGTTGGCCAGTCGTGAGATCGTAGCCAGCTTGTGGGCCGACAACTACGTTGTACATTCCCTCTGTACTGGATGCGTTCGCTAGAACTCCCAAGCCGCAAGCGTCAAGACCGATGATGACGTTCTGTTTTGCAGTGGTGGCATTGTAACCAGAATTTTTACCAACCATTACGTTTGAAGTGCCCGAAGTAAGATCGTAACCAGCTTGCAGTCCAACACACGTATTGGCACTACCAGTAGTAGCACCAAGTCCCATAGCTAAAGAACCTATTGCCGTGTTGCCTTCTCCTGCTGTTGCTGTCTTCAGCGCGTTGTATCCAAGTGCGGTGTTGTGGTCATCATCAACAATCGCCTCCCCCGCTGCGTAGCCGATCAGCACGTTCTTTGTGCCGCTGGTGATGTTGTAACCGGAATTTCGGCCAATGGCCAAATTGATTGCAGCCGCCGAGTTCTGCGTGTAGAGTGTTTGCATACCAATAGCAATACAGTCTTGTACCACACCTGTTGTTGCACCCAATGCGTTCTTGCCGATTGCAATATTATTATTGGCTGCACCAGCCATCCCATCAGCAGCTTGATACCCGATGGCGATGTTGTAATCGCCGGTGGTCATTAGCTTACCGGCATCGCGTCCGATGAGTACATTGCCGGGGCCGGTTGTGAGATCGAGGCCAGCGTTTACGCCTACTGCCACGTTGTTGTCGGCTGCAAAACTAGACCGATAAAGTGCGCGATAACCTACGGCAACATTGCTGCCACCATAACCAAGTCCCAACGCCTCTTGGCCAATGGCCGTGTTGTAACCACCGTGGGCGCTGGTATCTAATCCACTACCCGCCAAATAACCAACAACCGTGTTGGCGGTAGAAGTCGTAATCGCCGCACCCGCTTGACCGCCGATTGCCGTGTTCTTTACGTCAGCGTTTTGTGACTCTAGTGCGGCTTTGCCAATAGCTACACAATAATCTGCGCCAGATGTTTCTGCGCCTAATGCGTCCGTGCCGATTGCGATGTTGTGGTGTTCACCTGTGTTGGCAGCGTCTAAAGCACCGTGACCGATGGCTACGTTGTTATTGTTGTCTGTTAAAGCCGCACCAGCATCTTTGCCGATCAATACGTTAGAATGACCGCTGGTTAAAGCTTGTCCAGCATACCCACCAACAACCGTATTTGCATCGCCAGTAAGCAGTGCAAGACCAGAGTTCGATCCGACTAAAGTATTATTTTGTGCATATGTGATGTTGTGGCCAGAAGCGTAACCAAGCACCGTGTTGTTGCTGCCTTTAACATTGCTGCCACCATCCGTAGTGCCGCCAAATACACCGCTACCACCAGCGTTGTAACCAAGCGCAGTATTTCGCACACCGCCGAAGTCAACGCCGCTGCCAAGATTGGTGAGTGCGAGATAACCAACAGCCGTGTTTCGTGACTCGTCACGGTTCTGATCTTCTAATGCTTTATAGCCAACAGCTACACAACCGTCTGCACCATTTGTCTCTGTACTTAACGAATAATTGCCGATAGCGATGTTGAAATGTTCGCCTCCATTAGCTGCGTCTAACGCATAAGCACCAATGACGATGCTATCGGTGGCATCCGTCAACGCTGCGCCAGCATTACTGCCGATCAATATGTTTCTAACGCCATCGTCAACTCCAGTGCCAGCTTGGTAGCCAAGAGCCACGTTATGATTCCCCGTAGTCGTTGCATCCAGCGCGTAGTTCCCCACGGCAATGTTGTAGTTGCCAGTGGTGTTGCCACTTGAACCGTGGAATGCGTTGTAACCTATCGCAATGCAATCATCCGTGCTGGTTGCATAAAATCCGGCTTCTCGGCCAATAAATGTACCCTTGCTTCCAGTTAATGCAGTACCAGCATACGAACCTAAAGCAGTATTGCCATCATTGCTAGTAGTTGCCAGTAACGCCTGAAACCCAACAGCGGTACTGTTTGTGGCATCCGTGCAAGCACCCAAAGCGTCCTTACCAACCGCAGTCAGATTCGTCGCACTCGTCGCTGCATCTGCTGCACCAGAACCAATTGCTGTGGCATTGCTGCCGGTGAATGCGTTTAGTGCCAATAAGCCAACCGCTGTGTTGTCATTAACACAATCTGAACTCAATGCAGACGAACCAACGGCGGTATTACCCGCACCGTCAATCGTTCCATCCAAACAAAGTGCGCCAACAGCCGTATTGTTGGCGCCGGACGTAGCTGCACCCAAGGCAGCATAGCCAACGGCGGTTACACTTGTCTGACTAACAGCGGCGTCAGCCGCATACGAACCAACGGCTGTTGCATTGCTTCCCTGAAAATCTGCAAGTGCGTTGTAGCCAACAGCAGAGTTGTTACTCACGCAATCGGCAGCTAAAGCATTCACCCCAAGTGCCGAGTTCTCCGTGCCGTCAACTGTTGTTCCTAACGCTACTGTACCGACGGCGGTGTTGTTGTTGCCGCTTGAAGCTGCACCCAAAGCACCTTTTCCGACTGCCGTTAAATTTGTCTGACTGACTGCTGCATCTGCTGCACCGCTACCTACGGCAGTTGCATTGCTGCCGGTGAATGATTCAAGTGCTTCGTGTCCAACAGCCGTGTTGTGATCAGCGCAGTTTGCGCCCAAAGCGTCTTTGCCAACCGCTGTATTGTAGTTGCCGTCATCACTAGAACCCAAAGCATTGTAGCCAACAGCTACTATGCTGGTCGCACTTGTCGCCGCATCTGCTGCGCCACTGCCTATTGCTGTTGCATTGCTGCCGGTGAATACAGCAAGTGTATCTTTACCGACAGCTACATTGTCGCTGACACAATCTGCGTTTAACGCTGATGAACCAACAGCGGTGTTGTTTGCGCCATCAACCGTCTGCAACGAAGCATAACCAACAGCCGTATTGTTATTTCCAGAAGTGGCTACGCCTAAAGCATCTCTTCCAACGGCAGTTAAATATGTCTGACTGACTGCTGCATCAGCAGCACCTTTACCAACCGCAGTTGCGTTGCTGCCTGTGAATACTATGAGTGCGTTTTTTCCAACCGCTGTGTTGTCAGATACACAATCCGCATTTAATGCGGCATAACCAACCGCCGTATTGTTTCCTCCGTCAACCGTTTGCAACGAAGCAGCACCAATCGCCGTGTTGTAGTCGCCACTAGTGGCTGCACTCAATGCGAGACGGCCAACAGCAGTTATGCTGGCATTACCGACAGCCGAATCCGCTGCACCTGATCCAACGGCAGTAGCGTCGCTGCCTGTGAATGCGTAGAGTGCCTCTCTTCCGACAGCCGTGTTGTTGCTTACACAATCAGCGTTTAACGCATCTGTACCAACCGCTGTGTTTTGTGTACCGTCAACCGTCTGCAAACTGTTCGCGCCAAACGCTGTGTTGGAGTTACCGCTTGTGGCTACGCCCAATGCGTCTTTGCCAACAGCAGTTAAATTTGTCTGACTACCAGCAACATCGGCTGCACCACTTCCGACTGCGGTTGCGTCGCTGCCTGTGAAATCGTTTAGTGCGTCATAGCCGACTGCTACGTTGTCATCAGCACAGTTTGCGCCTAAAGAACCAAAACCCGCCGCTGTATTTCTGACACCATCATCAGTTGCATCACAAGCGTTCTTGCCAATTCCCGTATTGCTGTGTCCTGATGTAATTGCCGCACCAGCAGATGATCCAACCATTGTGTTGTAATCAGCCGCATCAGCGTTCAGCGCAGTCAACGCATCGTGACCAATAGCCGTGTTGTGAATAGAACCAGAATGTGACGCATCAAGCGCGTCTGTGCCGACTGCCGTACTTTGAACGTCACCACCCAAACCGTGGCCAATGTCCAGACTGCCGAGTGTGACGCCACCGGTGGCTTTAATCGAACCAGCCACATCCAACTCTACTGTCGGTGACGCGACACCAATACCCAATCGCAACGGATCACCCGCGCTACCGCCTTCGACGAAGTAAATCCCCTCGCCAGCGTCTTGGTTGCTATTGTCCCATTGCGTGACCGAACCCGCGCCATCAGATTTGATGATCGGTTCGTTCTCTACCGTAATCCCCTGCGCCCTAACGGCTCTAGGGGGAGTAATTGATGCTCCCATTTTAGGTTCTCCTTATTTTAACCAAATTCTACAAAAGAAACTCGGCCTGTGCTTGCTGAACAAACCGAAACTTGTCCGGCGTACCCATCTATACTTACAGACCCGCCAGTCCCATCATCAGCCGCCCCGCCCCCCGGCAATATGTAGTGCCACGAAGATGAAGTCGCTGAATCCCCCAATTTAACATACACAATCGTCGTGCCTTGATTCGTGACAGAAAACGATTTTCGATAATCCGATGTGGTCATCAAGGTAACGGATGAAGTGTTGGAAAGCACTGTGGCTCCACCGTTAGCTGGAGAAGTGAGTGCCCTTGCCCCTGTTACTATTTTTGCTCTCATAATTTAATATACTAAAACATTTGCCCTTCTGACCTGACCTTGCTGCCGGTAAATCTTGTCCGCTTCCAGCAGGATAACCCCCTCGGCGTTTCGGTCTTCCACAGCCGCAATGTCGGGCTGGCCGTTGGCCCTTAAATAATCCGCGTAAATTCCACGGATCAAATAACTTTCAAAAATCTTTGGTATTAAAACTTTAGTCCAGTTGGAATCTGGATAATCAGCCCCCGGAACAATGTCTGTTTCCGTGCCGCCCGTATTGTTTTTACGAATGTAAAAATGGCCGGTGGTTGAATAATAAATTTGGGCGGTATCTGGATAAGCGGTAGTTGAAACGTAGGTGTCGCCGCTCAATTCTGGCCGGACGATTCGGTACTCGACATAAAGCGGCGAGGTCGTAGTGAACACAGTAATTGTTTTGCCAGAATTAGTGTCGCTATCAGTACCATCATCGTACAATATAAAACCCACACCGACACGAATAGTGGTTTTTCTAGGATTCTTACTACACACTTCCAGTATTTCTCCGGCATCTGTTGGATATGCAATGGTGCTTACGCTGTCGGTTGTCGTGACAGTAAGCTCTGAAATTCGTAAAAGGTCGGGCCAATATTCGGTTTCCCACGCCAAGGCCATGCGGGGATTTGCCAAGTCCCGAACTTGTTTAAAAAAATGGCTGGGTAAGTTGTCCCGGTCAAGACCGGCCAACTGTGCTACTCCATAAACTACATTGCTGAATTTAAGCGTTCGCATCTACTTCAACGCGCTCGTTTGGGCCAAAAACTTTTCGATAGGTGACGCGGCCTCGCGGAGTATCATAATATCCATGTTCTTTTTTCCCGCCGTATCCAACTTGCGCTTTCTTGCTACCGGCACTTTTAACCCTGCTTTCTGGATTATCCCGCAAATACTCCTTAATAAACTTACGATCATTCCAACAATCATACCCAAGACGTTTGCCCCAATGATGGTATGAAGTGGCCTCTATTCTTGCTTGATGTTGACCAAGGCTGGATGTGTGAGATTCGTTTCGCGCCTCTCTCGCCACCCCCTCGGATTGGTTGACCCGCGAAGCATCATGCTCACGGGCCAACCGTTTCCGAAGTGAATCCCCCACAAGGGAAGCCATTTCATTGCTTAAACCTTCGGGGGCATACATATCTGATTAGGTAGCAGACACGCAGTTGTAATATCCAAACGCCAATGGGTTGTAGATCACCAACGCGGCAACCGCCTCGATGAGCCTCGCTGGGCCACCACCGTTGTCAGTCAATTCCTTGATCTGCGGCAGTTTGCCGTAGCGAATCTCGGCTTGGTCAAACGGAATAACATATCCCTTGAAATTGACCGCGCTTCCACTCTCCGCAATGAACGTGGACGGATGTAACCGAAGGCGACCAAAATCACCCTCAAACACATCAATCACGTTGATGAACGCTTTTGCCGAAGACTCCGTGTTGAAAGTCTTGATAGCAAGACGGTCAGCACTGCCTGTCGCAGATTGCGTGAACGATGTGAAGTTACGCTTCAAAGCAGTTCCGAGAAGTAAATCGTAATCACGAATTGTTCCCGTGTTCTCAAAGAGCGTCTTCAGCATATTCTGAACATCTTCTTCAGCAACCTCATCGGCCTTATTGACCGTTGCCGCTGTGGTGCGGAAGTTTGCAGGGACGGTTACATCATCGCTGCCCCCACCAGTTCCAGATGCGTGAAGGAACGAACCCATAGACTTTGTAAGATATGGATTTGAACCGTCATCCTTGTCAGCGTCAGCGTCGTTCAAGAACGTCAACTCCATGTCGCGCTTGATCTCCACCAATTTCTTGGCGATACCGTTTGCCACCTCCGACTTTACGCCAGCGACATTTTGAACCTCATTGGCCAAGCTCGAAATACGAAATGACCTACGAAATATCTGTGCGTAGTTTTGCATCAACACACGCTGTCTGCCGGGGTTGGAATCCGTGTTTGACACTAGATTCGCCGCCGTTACGTCAGTCCCGTCCACGGTTCCAGCCGCGCTAGGACTTTCGTATGTGTCCATCTGCCATCCCATTAACACGTTGCCGGGCTTCTTCCCCTTCTTCGCCATACTGGTGAAGACGGTAGATTTTGCATCGACATTTGCGATAAGGTCTGACAAATCCTCTCGACCACCCGATTGAGTGGCGTTGTATCCTTTTTCTAAAAGAATTGCCATTATGTTATATCTCCCATTTTAGACTATAAATAGTCCGATTCTAATATTGTCGCCAAAGAATCCACCGTACTATCAGACTTGAAGTTTTTCCTCGCGGAAACTGAACGGGCTTTAGATGCACTCGATGTGGCCGGGGCCGCAGCCGGGGCGGCGGGTTGTTCTGGAGCCTTCTTGACTTCCTTCTTCGCCGCTGCCTTTTGAGCCGGGTTGTTCACCATCTCCCGATAAGCCTGTAACCCTAGCTGTAATATGCTAACGTCGGCTTTCCATGTCGGGTAGTTACGAATGTCTGGTCTGTTACGAATGATTTCCATAGCCTCTTGATAGCCCTCGGAACTCCTGTCTTTCCAGTATGGAAACACTTGCTCCACTTGCTGCGCCACCGTGGCTTCTTCCTTCAAGTAATCCAGCCGGTTCGGTAAGTGCCTTTTAATGGATTTGCGGGCATTCTTTTTTATACCCCGAATTTCCTCGGCACTGTATTCAACTTCGTCGCCCTTTGAGTTTTTGACCACCGCGCCATCCACATTGTCCTCACACCATTCAAGCACTTCCTCGGCTTGATTCATTTCCCGCTCAACTTCTTGAGTCGATTTCAAATGACTATATGGGTTCCCATCAATGGGCGGCAACGATGGAAGTTCCTCCTTGGCGTCCAATTCAGTGCGTAAAGTCCGAATCTCGGTTTCCAGTTCGTCAACCCTGCCTTCCGCCTCGCGCCTTTTTGCCGTGAGCTTGTCGATCCTCTTGAACAAACCCTTGTTGGCCTTGTCCTTTTCGGATTGCCCATCGGTTTCTAAAGCCGGTTCAGCTTCCGCAGTTTCTTCTTCAGTCTGTGAAAGAGCGTCTTCTTCAGCGGTAGCCTCATCCTCCGGCGGGTCACTCGACTCACCTTCATCGGGAGGCTGTTCGCCTTCTGGTTTTTCACCTTCCGAGGATTCCTCCTCGTCTGGAGCCGGTTCAGATTCCGGCTTGCTATCCAACAGCGTTTCCAGTTGGGCAGCTAATCCGTCAGCGTCCAAAAGTTCACCGACATTTGTTGTGGCTTCCATTTCTGCCGCGCCACCCACGGCTTCGATTCCCTTATCGCTCATGCTTCTTTATAGCCCGCAAGTTTGGCTGACAGCATTTTTATGGTTTGCAGAAACCCGCAGTCCTTAAACGCCTGTGCGAAGGGATTGGCAAAAAGAAAGTGTGCTTGAAGGTGGGTTTGGGGGGGTTCGGGAGGGTTCGGGTGGATTTTTGAAAAAGCCGCCCACCCCGTTATAGGATGAGCGGCCCAGCTATGAACCCACTGTGGCTTTAGTTGAGCTTGGAAATAGCCGCTTCCCTTAACTCAACCAAATGGTTCTTAAAATCCAGCAGCGCATCTGCCCGGCCTGACTGGTGAATTCTCGCTTCCCCAATCGTGTCCGCGCTAATTGCCGTCACCATCTCCACATCAATGGCGGCATCCAGATTGTCCAGCAAGGTTTCCCAAAGCGGGTTCTTGCCTTCCCACTGGAACGCTGATAGATTTTGCATCATGTTACTTGACTCACTCCTATGCGCCCAATTTGAGCGTTTTGTTGCTGCATCAATGACATTTGCAGATTCTTTGTGTAGTTCTCGAACAACTGCCTAAACAGTTCATCACCCTGCAACGCCTCTTGCGCCTTCGGGTTGCGCCCCACAATCTCCTGTGCATATTGCATCTTGGTCTGCGCCGCCGGGTCATTCTCCGTGTAGCTGGCCTCGTTGCCAAGCATCATCTGGCCAATCTGGCCCTTCACATCCTCGTACATTTTCTGTGAAGCCGGGGCTTGGTCGATGATAAGTTCCTCCGCAATGTCGGGACTAATCGCCCTCGTAATCATGCCAATCAACTTATTCCGATCCAGCACTCCAGACACATCCTGCGGCACAACATACTGCGCGATGTTTGAGAGTTTGCTCTCCACATATTCCGTATCCAGTTCCCGCACATCGTACTTCAACACAAAATCAAACTGGTACATATCTGATTCTGGAATGATGTTGGTTCCAGTGATGCGGGCAATCTCGTCGGGCGACAAGTATTGCAAACTCAACTGGAACATTTGCTGATATGCCTCTGTCCACACTGTTAACCAGTTATTCACAAGTCGTTGTTGCTTAATCTGCGTCTGCACGGGCGGCACGGCTTTGTTCGCCCTGCCGAAATATTCGTCGGCTTGCCGCGACACGGCTTCAATCAAGTTGAACGCTGTGGTGGGTTGCCGCGCCGGGGGGCGCATGAACTCATAGTCTCCAGCCTTCATCACCGGCAACTGCACCGCCGGGCCAACCTTGTTCGCCAACCCAAGCCGCTTGTTCACCATGATGGGCGGCAATGTCTCGAAACTCGTCGAGTCGTATATCGAATCCCGTTGAGTCTTGATTTCGTCCTGCCAAGTCTGACAAATCTCCGGCACTCCACGGCTCTCCGTGATGCGGCGTTTGAGTTTTTCCCGGCGATATTCCACGAATGGATAGCGGCAATGAACGTAGTCGAGCAGTTCGTGCTTCGCATGGATGTCCTCACCGCCCTCGCCCGTTTGTGCTATCGGGCTGAATATCGTGTAATAAATACCCGGTATGTTGTTGTCATCCAGTTGGCGGCTATACGCATACACCACTTCAACCAGATTATCCTGTCGATCAACGTGGTCTGTGGTCAGGTCGCTCAACTGCATACTGAAATCATGGAACTCCGTTGACCTTCCAGCCGTCTTCACTGCGGCTTCAACCCAATCCTCGTTCCAGCCTTCATCCACAACCTTGGCCCGCAACTCCACCTCCGTCATAAACACGCGACGAAAGATCACCCGCGCAGATTGCAAATCCACGGTTTCGGGCGGCAGACTAATCTCCTCCCACGGCTTCAACGCCACAACCGCCGGTTGATTCACCGCCAAGTATGCCTGTGGAAGAATCGTTTCTCCTGTGTCGCGCAATTCCTTGATGGCCTTTCGCGCCTTGCGTTTTCCAAGTGTGGGAAACTGCGCTTGCAACAACTCTATAACTTGCTCATCGGCTTCGGGCGCAGCCATCATTTGCGGCAAAGACTCAACATCGGCCCCGGCTTGTACGGCCATTGCCAACACTTCATCTATGGTAATCTTCTGCCCCTTCACTGCGCTTTTCTGCTCCCACCCAACAAACAAAGCACTCCACCCATATTGCTGGCCATACTGGGCCAACAACTCGGACTCACGGTTTAGTGTGTGGTACAGCTTCGTATCGCGCTGCCACCGCATCATGTTACTCGCCACTCCAGCCGCATCAGAGTCGCCAATCTCGGTTCCCCCAATCTTCAGTGTGGCCCGGCTAAACGAAGTGGTCAGCACATCCACCGTGTCGTTTATGATCTGGTCGGCCAACGGTATGCGGGTGTCGCTCGCGCCCTCCCAAGGGAAAGCCTCTTTCCCCTCTGGTAAGCTCTCGCTGTGCTTCCGCCCGTCCGTGGTTTGCCCCGTCCAGCGTGTGAATCTAATGTTGTCCACATTAGACACTTTATCCAGCGATTCGCCGTCGTGTAGGCTGCGGCTATATTCCGCCGCTAATTCCCGCACATCGGGCGTGTCCGCCGCCATTGCTAATTTATCAACTGTCTCCATCTTTTTTCTCCCCTTTCAAATGTTTAATTAAGTCATCCCTATAATACCGGCGATGATTACCCACCGTTCGATAAATTCGTAGCGCATTCAGCTTCGCAAGTTGCGCCAGTTGTTTCTGGCTCAAGCCAGTCACGATTGCCGCCTCATCCGGCCTCACCAACACTGGCAATTCAAACAACCTCATTAGTATGTCCCAACCGCCGATCCAGCGAAGGTTTTGTCATCCACAAAGATTGGCTCCATCACGGCCAAATATCGAAGGGTGTCAATGCAATCCTTGCTCGCGCCCTTCTCCCCGTCGCGCCCCGTCCACTCTTGCAAGCTGTATATCAAGTTGCCGCAGTCCTTGCTTATGTAGAGGCTCGGCTCATTAACCGCCGTGACGGGTTCGTTCTGGTCGTAGTTCAACCAGTCGTTGACAATAGTTAGTCCGTTGGCCACCGAGATTCCAGCGGCTTGCTCAAAATACATGGGGTCGTCACCTTCCCCCAACAAATCAATAATACTTGTGCCGCCCTCGCGGCCCGCCGCTTGGCTGGCTCCAGCGCGAGGATCAATGTAGCGCACCTCGATGTCCTCGCCCTGCTCCAAGTCACCAATGATTTCCTTAACTTCTGGAAGCCCGCGACCAGCCCCCACACTCTGCGCCGGGCCGGGCGCACCATCAGCCTTGTCTCCCGGCAATGCCCACTCCCCATACTCGTCTAAATTTGGCCACTCCCTATAAACATATCTGCGCCCCCGATCATCCACGCGCAGCCAAAGCACAAACCAGTTCCGATTCCACGCGGGGTCTACGGCCATGTAATTTGTGCCTTCCGCTGGAATCTTGTCGGCATCCAGCGTGTGCGCCTCGCAGAATTTCGGAAACTGGTTCCCAGCCAAATTCTCCGCATACCCATACGCCCGCAACTTAATCTGTATGCTGTTCTCCCCGTTGAGGGTCTTCTTCATTTCCTCATACGGATTGTATGGATTCATGTCGGTGAAGAACCACATTAACCTTGCGGCGGCGCGGCGACATTGAGCCGTGTATGGCATGGTTCCAGCCGGACAACCCGGCACATTCACCGTGCCGCCTAAAAGCGGGCTTGGCCGAGTCTCCAGCACCCGATACCCCGATATGTATTCCTTCACCGTAGGGGTGTAGCCCTCGACGGGGGTGAAAGTGATGAGTAGTCGTCCAGAGAGTTCGTGGCTGGAAGCCCGCGTCACCAACCGAAACCTCAATGTCTCAATCCACGGCAACGGCACAAGCTCATCACACCAAATCATATCCACCTCTCCCCCCTCAATCACCCGCATCTCTTGGCTGTAATTCATAAACCAACACTGCGACCCATTTGGGAGGACGAAAGTGTTTTCAGTGAAGCCATTCTTTTGCGAAAAACTGACGTTTTGCACTCGGCCCTTCTTAATATTCTTCCACTCGGTTGGAATATATTTGTAAACGAGTTGTTGCTGATCCCGAATACTAGATTGAGCCGTCATCCCCAACACCCAAACCTTCGCGCCTTTCTTCGCCGTCATCATCTGGACAATTCGTTTGGCCGCATATTCGCTCTTTCCAGCGCGGTTGCCTCCTTGTATTAGAAGTTCGCCGCAACCTTTCCAAAGCTCGTCCGCGTCTGCCCAGTTCGGCGGCTCATACCCGTATCGGTAGGAGTCTTCCTTTTCCAGCGAGATTAGTTGCTCGCGCTGCTCCAAGGCGCGGGCTAGTTCATCCAGCCCCTCGTCTCCACGATCCGCAAACTCCTGCATCCGCGCCTTCGACGGCACGACAAGCACTGGATGTGGTGTGGGAGTGAAAGCCATCTATTTCCAGAGGTTGCGACTCAACAACATCCCAATCATCCCAATGTTAGCCACATCTATGTATGCGTCCTCCAAGGATTCATAGTTGATTTTCGTGTCGCCCTTGAGTTGCTTAACCAAAATGTGCCGCACTCGACTCGCCTTGTCCAACAACCGACACGCCACACCCAACTCTCCAGACATCAAAATGTTCATGCTGCCGTAGTCTTGCTGCTTGTCGTCAAACAACTTGATACACTCCAGCGCGGCCTTGACAATCTCACGCCCCATGTCGGTCTTGAGTTCCAGTGCGTCCTCAATTGCTTCCTGCACTTCTTCCTTGGTCATTGGCACATACGTCACTCCCTCGTCATCACTCATCCTTTGGTAAATCTCCGTCGTCCTCGTCTTCGTCCTCGTACTCGCGTTCCTCCAGTGTTTCCTTTAGCGAATCCACCGTGACGTATTCCCCGGCCTCGGCCACCATGTCGGCTTTTACCAGTTCCAATGCGCCAAGCATTTGCGGATAGGTGAGGTCGAACTCATCGTAAAACCGCTGAACCGTGTCGCTCAACGCATCCACGAAGGCTTGAGTCTGGTCGGCTGGAGTCATATTCGCCCCTTTCTCTTGGGATGCTTGGCGACAGTCCAACCATTCCCATTAGGCTTTATCGGTATTCGCATCTTCGGGACGAACATTCCAGAGTCCTTCACTCGCACAAGTATCTGCTTGCCGTCGTCCAGTCGTGCCTCCACCACCTTTTTGTTAGGGAAATAGCACCTTCCAGTGGTGGCAAAAGTTTCCTTCGGCTTGTAGTCAGGCGGACGATCTAGGCCGAGTTCGATGTAGAGAGCCGCGCTGCCGCCTTCAGTCCAGTGGATTGCGGGGCCGACTTTGTAGGTGTATTCGGGGTTCTCCTTGCGAAAGGCGACGAGTTGAGTCCTCGGCACTCCAAGATATTCTGCTAATTCAGCTTCCTTCATGCCCTTTTTATAAAAAATTTTGTAACAGCTAAATCCATTATGTATCCAACCCGCCGCGTTTTGCTCGCCCCCCTCCCCCCCTCTTTGAGTCCTCGCCCGGCAATTCCTGTTTGCTGCTTGGTTCAACGTCGATCACTTCCCCTTTTGTGTTCTGTTGTGTCTTTCCTTGCTCTGTTTCCTTTTGTTTCCCGTCGTTACCTCCTGTCTTATTGTCAGAAAGTAAGGAATTAACGTCTGAATGATTAACGTGCAAGTGCCTATGTTCGACGATTTGCGGCCCGGTTTGCTGGATCAACTGGAGTTTGTCCGAGAGAATTCCCAAGGAAATGGAAACTGAGCTTAAAGTTTTGGAGCCGGGATCAGTGTTGTCGATTGATTGTTCCAATGTGTCCAATAGCTTTGAATGAACGCGCATCATATTCTCCGCTGTCTTTTTTCGCCAAACCGGCAACTGATCCGCGTTTTCATGTCTGATCCGCTGGACTACGTTTTTGCTCGACTTGGTTAGCGCGGCGGTTTCGACAACGCCCTTGCCCTCTTTCAACGCTGACACAATCTTTTTTTCTTTGTCTTTCGGTGTCTTATTTTTAGGCGTCCCCCGATTGCCGCTGTTCTTATTTCCAGCCATTAAAACCCTCCCAAACCCGTCCAAACCCGCCCTAATCAACCTACAATACGCCCGGAAAACCAAAAAAATGAAAAAAAAATTCACTCACTTTGGCCAATGTTTGCAGGGGTTAAATGGGTTTGGGTAAAATAAGTTGAAAAATAATGCTTGCTACCTCATTTCTTTTAGATACACTCTGACCCGTGCCGCAAAAAAGCGGCGGAAATCAAAATGAAAATGTTTATGAAATCCACACGGTATCTGGCCCCAGCCTTGGCAACCTTTGCTTTATGTTTCGGGCGTCGGATAAAAATTAAAAATATGGTTGGTTCACTTGAGGTGAAGCCGACAGGGATGGTGGGTGCGCTACGCGCTTGGCCTATTCTTTGGCAATATTCGGCGGGCGAATCTCCCAGCCAAGGGCGCGTCAAGGCCATCGACCTAATTATCAACAAAGCATGAAAAAAATACTCAAAACCCTATCGGGAAAAAAACCCCTCACCCGCTTTGGCTTAATCATAGCCACAATCATTGTCTATGGCGGAATCGGCCTCATGGCGTTGCTCTATATTTGCTCGCCAACCATTAGCGGAGAAAGGCTGTTTTGATGAAATACACTCCACAAATACTAATGCGAAAAAATGGCCTTGGGACTCGGCTTCATGTCGGCATTTTATACGACAACGCCGACAAAACCTATGTGGCGGAAATCCGAAGCGGGGCGTACCGAAAAATGGCCGACGGTACACACAAACAACCGCTGGCTGCAATCGGGGAAGGGGAAAGCCCAACCCGCGCAGCCGACGCGGCAATTGACAACTGGAATGCCGAGTGGCTAAAGGGCGTTGATTTAGAAGAACTGCGCCGCACTGGTAGGTGTAGCGACTAACGCGGCGGCTACGGCTTGCCCCTTCACTTGAGGGGGTAAGGTGTAGCCGCTGGCTGGGTTGGATCAGTGAGACAACCAACCCGCCGGGAATGAAGCCCGGTATGCCAGCGGCCAAGTGAAGAAAAGCAGAAAGTGAGAAAATGAAAAACGAAAAATACCAAGAAACACAAAAAAACCTTTATTTATTAAAGGCAGACGGGGAGCGGAGTCAACGCCCGAAAGTGCTGGAATACAGCGACGAACCCGAAAAAATGGGGGCGTTACTGGATCAAGTGAAAGTGCTGGCCAAGTATATCGGGCTTAAAAAGTTTGGCGACGAACCAAAAACAAAGCCCGTGCGTACTTTTGAAATAACACTGAACCGAGACGGGCGAAGCGTTGCTTTCAATTATCATTGCAGCATTGCACAAACCTACCAGCTAGACAAACGGGGAAACCCGCAACGGGTAATGCCGGGCCTCGGGCGGTGTCTAAAGGACTTGCTTTATTCTGCCTTGGCTTGTGTGCGTAGCGACTATCATTGCCCGCTAACCTTCAAAGAGTTTGCCGACGAATTCGGCTACGATAGCGACAGTATCAAAGCCAAAGCCCTTTGGGAAAGATGCCTTGAACAATCGGACAAGCTGCAACGAATTTTCACCGAAACCGAAATTGACTATTTACCAGCATGAAAGAAATACCAGATCATTGGATGAGGCCGCGAACACGAGCGGGAATGAATGAAGTGCAAAAAAGGCTCAAGGTCATGCGGGAGTTGCTGAAAGCAGCAGCAGAAACAAGCACCGAGTCAAAAATCGCTCTCAAAGTATTTGAAGAATATTTCTCTTTCAAATGGTGTGAACTATGTAACGACAAATGAAAACATTCATCTACACATACGAGCGCAAACGCAACGACATAAACGGCAACCCAAAGCACTGGGTCACGGTGTATAGGATCAAGCGCGGGATTCCAGTGCGGCTTGACCGGGCAGAGTGTGGGTATGTTGGCAAGGATCACACAATTTTAAGTGTGGTGCGGAAGGCGGGCGAACTAACCGGGCCGCAAGCAAACAATAGTTTGTGGGACTTGGAACAAAACAAAATCGCGGCCTTTTATGAGATAGATTGATCTCCCTTCAGCGGCTCCAAACGCGGGGCCGTTGATGGGAGGGCAACCTCCTAAAAAACCAGTGAGAAAAATGAAAAACTACACACACAAAAACACGCGCGAAAAATTCGCGGAAAATAAACGGGAAACAGTGCGCGAAGCGTACAAATGCAACCGCAAATGGATAGGGGAACAAAGGCAAAAAGACCCTTATTTCAAATCAAGCGACTATCGGTTCGTGTACTTCACCGGCAACCACACGGCGGTTTGCGTGACCGACTCAAGCGAAGCATCGGATATGTCAGACTGCCGCACCTACTATGACGAAAAGTTCCCCACTAAAAAAGACATTATTGGGGAAATAAACATGGGACTTGATCACATCCAGCAAGACGTAAAGTGCGGGTGCGCCCCTTATGGGTTTGAGGTTATTCTCGACGCCGCACTGTATGCCTACGACTCACCAAGGTCAAAGCTAGAAGGCGAAGAAGCAGAACCAACCGGCGATCATTCGGCTTGCGTCATATTGGCAACATTAACTGCCGAAGATGTGGCGCGAGAATTGAAGGAAAAAGAAACCGAAGAAGCAAACCGACTCACTCAAAGGTTTTGCGCTGACCCAACCTTCGACGCCCTTTGCACACGCTACCCAACCCTGCGGCTCGACCCATACGACCCACACTCTAGCGACTATCGAGACATGGTGAAGCTACGCAAGTTGTACGAGGAAAGAACCGGCAAGCCCGCGTTCCAGTGATTGATCTCCCTTCGGCGGCTTCGCTTTGAGGCCGTCGATGGGGGCGCAATCCAGCGGCCCGATTTAATCAGTGAGAAAATGAAACAAGAAACAAAAAACAAATCCCTAATCCCCAACGACCCTTGCCCCGATTGCGGCAACCCGTTGGAGTTCGATCCCGGCGACCCCGGCGACTACGAAACACCCCAAGAAGATGCCGCGCTTCATTGCAGTTGCGGCTTCGACACTAACGAAATCGACTGGTCTTGTTTTAATTACGAAACAAAACAGTTTGTGCGAATCACCGACGCCCAAAAAACGCGGGCGACCAAAGTGCAAAAAGCACTGAACAAATACCAAGCCGAAAAACACAAAACCGCGCCCCTAAAAATTGACGATATATTTGAACACGCGCCCGAAGGGGATTTCACTTGGGAACCAAGCGAGGCCGGGGATTGGCAAGTGTATAATTGCGGAGAAAGCGATTGCCCCGTCCAGTGGCATCGAATCGCATACGCACTAAATCTAAAGCGCGTAAAGGGCAAACGCAGTCTTGAATACATGAGTTGCGACAGTGACGGCGATTGGAACTGCATCGAGAGTTGGGAAGAAGGGGGCAACGACGCTGACACTGAATGGTTGCTCCGCGAATTAGCCAACGAAAGCAACGACCATTTTGCAAGCTGGGCAGGGTACAATCTGCACTGCTTTGAAACCGGCAACGACGTTTTGAACGACTTTTCCAGCCGCGCCTCAAATGAGGATTTCCTAAAGGCGGCGGAAGATATGGTGAAGTACCTAAAATAAAACAGTGAGAAAAATGAAAAAACCAAAACACACAAGCGGCCCGTGGTTGATAACAACAATCGACGGGGAGGACTGCCTCATGGTAGGCGGCGGCGACGGTAGCGAAGTTGTCGCCGACATTCGGACGCATCAACCAGAGAGTGAGGTCGAGGCAAACGCGCATCTGATCTCCAGTGCGCCGGAAATGTATGCGGCACTAAAGGGGGCGCAAGAGTGCATCCGAAAAGCATTGCCGCTGATCCACGATCCAGACGATCCAATCCACAACGGGGCGCAAGTCCAGTGTGGCGAATGGCTGGATGAAATAAACGAGGCCATCGCCCATGCCGAAGGGCGGGAGATTGGGACAGATTCCAAAGCCCTAAAGCTAGGCGAAGTCCTAAAGCTAGGCGAAGGCATGAGGACTATTGACCTAAAAGAAGCGGACAAATGTGAGCCGAGCGAGGACGATTGGAAGGAGGAAGAAGCATGAAGCCCCTCCTGTTTGGCTCCACAATGGCCCTCTGCGCCCTCTTTTGGGCGCGGGGGGACTCTCACCCTACCCCAACCCCTAAAAATGCCGTGTGCGTGGCCTCATGGTACGGGGCGGCATACCGGGGCAAACTCATGGCCAACGGCAAGCCCTTTAATCCAGCGGCCCTAACAGTGGCCCATAAAACGCTCCCGTTCGGGACGCGGGTGCTGTTCCAGCTAGGGCCGCGCACCATAATCGCCACGGTGACAGATCGAGGGCCATTTGTGAAAGGCAGGGAGTTCGACCTATCCAGCGGGGCTTTTGCAAGGCTGGCCCAATTAGAGGCCGGTTTAATTCGGCCAAAGTGGAGGGTTGTCCAATGATTATCTACCGAGTAGCCCACATCGACGCCGAAGGCGGTACACGCCTAGATTGGGCGCGATCCAAGGCAGATGTGTCCAAGGTTAAGGCCAAAGTGCGGGCCAGATACCGGGCCAACGGCAACCAGAAAGACTTCGGCGGGTTTGATCCAGTGCGTAAACACGAAATCCAGCCGGGCAAACAAGGCTTGGTCGATTGGCTCGACATCCACTTCACTACTGACAACGGATAGAAAGGAACCAACATGAGTGATAAAACCCCATATTTATATGTGATCCGAAAGAAAAAGGACATTGACGATCTGGACAAGTATCTAGGCTGCGTTCGAGACGAAGCGTGGTTCAATTTCTTCTGCCACCCGGTAAAGCGTTACCGTGTGCAATGGCCGAAATTCAAATACTTGAAAACAGACTTGGTTGCCGCCATCACCGTGTATGGCGGGTTTTTCAAATGGTCAGAAGAAGCGGGGATTAACCACACGCCTCGCATAGAGCAAAGAGCCATTTGTGAATCCAACCGAGAAAATTGGGACATACATAACTTCCTAAACGAACCGTGGCAAGACTACGCACACCGACACATAATAAGACTGCCAAAGTTGCGCCACTAAAAACAAAAACTAAAATGACTGAAAAACAAAAAATAATACAACTGCAACGAGAGTTGCGAGACATAAAAGAAGCGGCGAGCTTGGCACTGTTTTCATATTGCCAAACCGACGAACTACACGACGATGTTGTAGCAAGAATAAATGGGCAAAAGCCAAAAAACCTAATTCTAAACAGTTTCTACACTGTTTGGGGTATTCCAGTGGATGTTCAAGAGTGGATGGAAGAACGATTTAATTGTCGTTTGTGCATTCCAGACTCGTTCAACAGCTACCCGCGTGGCTTCATGGATTTGCCGCTACCAGACGGCAAACATCTCTGCGTGATTGATGCGCCAGAACGGAGCGGCGGCGGGCTGAACACGGGTGCGCCAGCGCACATAATGAAACAAAAGGTTCAAGTGCTAGACGGCCAAGTGAACATAATCGACATATTCAAGCTAACTGGCAAGCACACGAAAGTCGATCCAGACCACCGATTCATCGAAAATGTTTGTATGCTGGACAAAAAAACAATAACGATCCACTACGGCAGCTAACCCTCTCTCACTGCCTCGCAGCCTCGTCCCTCCAGCGGGGGCGGGGCTTTTTCTATTCCAGCACCCCAAGCACCCGAATTTCCAGTGCAGCACCTGAAGTACCTGAAGCACCCATTCTACAACTTTAAACGCGAGAAAGTTATTATTATAGAAGAGAGAAGTGGGCGATTTGGGTGCTTCGGGTACTTCAGGTGCTGGAAATTAGCCCTCTGGAGCCTTGATTTCCCAAATGTTGCGCCCATTTACCTTCGAGTGATTAAACCGATCTGGCCTATCCCGGTGGAGCCGTCGCATATAAGTTTTGAGGGCGGTGGGATACGAAAGCAGCTTCTCCACTCTGGAGCGGTAGGTGGAGTCGTCCAAGAGAAGCGTCTCAAGGGACTGGAGCGTCCCGCGCCACGGCTTACCATTCGGCTGGATCACCACATCAATCAGTTCCGAAAGCCGGGCCTCTGGAGCCATATCATCCAAAACTTCCACGATTTCCTTATGATGATACGCCTTAATCCCAAATCTCGTATCCTTTAGCTCCTCTGGAACCCTAAAATTCTCCACAAACCAGATAAATCCCGGCAATTCAGCCATCAACCCGTCCCAAAACGCGCCTCGACCCACTGGAGAGTCACATTCCATAGGCATTGAGGCTGGAGCCACCTTAAAAAGCATGATCTTATCTTCGATGCTATTGTCCAGCGGCGGCAACATGATTAAATTCTCCGCTTCATCGTTAATAGAGATGGTCACGCGCCAACACGGGGCCAAAGTGAGGGCATCCTTGTGTTTTCCATGACAACTATGACACTCATTCACTGAAAAATCCTTGATTCGCGTCCCAAACAATCGCCTTGACGCAATGTCTTGGTATGGGGCTTCGTCGGCAATCATCAAGTGTTCGGCTTGGAACAGGTCGGCGTTGAATTCGGTTTTGCCAGCCATGTAGCGGTAAGGGCGGGCCATGCGGCCACCAAGCATTTCGGTGATGAGGTCTTGGACTAGATTCTTGCCGCAATTTCGTGGCCCCGCCATGACAAACGCTTGGCCGGGCATGGGCTTGCCAGCTTTCATCATCTGGCGGGCCATGTGGAGCCAGCCGAAAACATGGTGGAGTTGAGAGGTTTTGTCCGCTTGGAATAGTTCCTCAAAAATCTGCTGGATCATCGGAAACGGTTTCGCTTCGCCCTCAACGACAATTGGATCATCAGTAACCAACACTCGACACCCCTTAAACTGCAACACGCCGGTTTTGTGGCCCGCCAGTGGCCCGGCATATTCGCAGGATGAGTTGTGTGTGGCTTCGGCCAATATCTGATCCACTTGGCTCATGTTGTCCCCTTGTTGAGCGGCCCCGCGATAGCCGCGCAATTTAAGTTGTCGCTTAACAGCATCCCCATTTAGGGAGAGGTATTTGTCGCGGTTATCTTGGAGGAAATACCTCCCCGACGCTGGGTGATAATATATTTCAAAAGGGATCATAATTGGGTGGATTGAAGTGGATGACTTGCTGGCGGTTGCCGTTAGCCCGGCGACCATTTGGCATACGGACAAATTGCGAGCGCGTCCATGTGGCGGGGTCTGCGCCGAGTTGACAGGCAAGCTGGAAAAATCTTTTAATAGCGTCCTCGCTCTTAACCCTCACATCAAACCACGAATGCAAGGACTTGCCACCACTTAAAACGGCCATGCAAAGCGGCATCTGGAGGGCAAGATGTTGGATGAGCGAGGCGTGGGTGTCGTGTGTTCCCTCGTCGAATTCCACCACTAGGTAGTGGCGCGGGCCAGTGTTTTTGAGTGTGTGCTGGCTGCGTTTGCCCGCTTGAGTTTCGCCCCATTTGGACAGCATGGGGGATGGGACGATGAATTGCATTTGGGAGAGTAGCAGGGTGTTCCATTTGGAGAGTGGTTTTGTGGCGAACTCGCTGGAACTCAACCCGCAACAAAGCAACGGATCGTTCTCAAACAATTGTTCGAGTGCTTCATGTGCGGTCTTGCATTCTAGCAGGGAGGATTTTTTCAGTGCAGCCAAGCCGCCGCCTCGCTTGACGATGCGTTCCGAGTCGATGCGGTTTGGCAGGGGCCAGCTAGGGCGCACTTCACCGCTGGAATTTCGGATGGTCTTGAGGGCATTCCGCACTTCGCCCGGCTGAAGGGGGCGCGTGGCGTTCTTCGCTACCCATTCCTCGATGTCGGCATCTGCAAACCCGGCTTCGTTCAGCTTGCAACACGCATGAAAGACCCACTTATGAACGCCCGTGCCGCTGGAGGGGCAATCCTTGATTCGTGGAGGGCGGGGGTCGGACATTTAATTCTCGCGGCGTTCGGCAATTTCGTCTTGCAACTGGAGCCGGGTTTTTAAGTTGGCCATCGTGAGGTCGTGCTTCAGTATTTCTACTTCAGTCAAGTGGGAGGCTTCCTCCTGCGCCAACTGGCGTTCGAGGTCGGTCACTCGTTCTTTCAGCCTTTGTATTTCGTGTTGTGGGTCTGCGTTAGTCATAAAGTTGCCCCGGCTACCGCAATCACGGGCCGGGGGTATGCGGCAGTTGTTACCCAGCCCAGCCCCAAAACCGTAAACAAAGCCAGCCTTTCTTACTGGCGGGTTTTGTTGTTGTTCTGCCGCCGCAAAATTATTCATCGTACATACAAACCAATTAGCATTCTGCTAACAGCCTTCGCGTTTGCTTCATAGCTTCTGTCTCGAAATTTGTGAGCCACCGCTTCCACCCGCTTGGGGTTGCCAAGCGCACGGTATTCTTCTTGGTACTTGGTGAAAGGGCCGCGCACTCCGCAGTGCGTTTGCCAATCTATCGTAAAGTTATTCATCTTCATCCTCATTACTGGAACAGTCTGGACAGGCATAAGCTGGCCCTGCGCCGCCAGAATCCACGGTGAGGTAGCCGCGTCCTTTGCAGTGCTGGCAAGTTTCCTCCCGCTCATCGTCGATGCAGTCGTGGTAGTCATCCATCACACCAGAATTCTGGATTTCCAGACGCGCCTCGGCGTGGCGTGATGGTGAACAACGCGGGATGGGCGGAACTTGTCGGTTGGGGCGATCCAGCCTTCGCGCTGCGCCACCCGCATAAGCGGCCCAATGGCGCGTTTGTCGTGGATTTCCTCATCTGTTTCCAAATAGTCCCACACATCGTCCACGATGAACTCCTTGTGGAGCCGCGCAGTCTGGTGGATTGCGTCGAGCGCGGCCTCCCTCCATGCTGCCTTCGTGTTGTCGTTGATTTGTTCCATCGCGGCATCGCGGGCCGCTGCGCTTGTCATTTCCATAATCATTTCGTGTATGCGTTCGCTTCGTATGCCTCTGCCGCAACGGGGCATCCCTTGATCCATTCTGGAGTGCGGCACATTAAATTCTGAATCTCGGCGCGGGATTTGGAATCGTCCTCATCCACTTCAACAATGATCTCATCATGCACCGTCCAAAGTACCTCGAACCCGGCTCGCACAATGGCATAATAATGTTCGGCAAAAATGTCGCGGGCCGTGGCTTGCACCACGTTCTCGGCCAGCTTCCCGCCATACCAGTGTCGAGGAGTCGCGCCTCTTGTAATGGAGGCAAACCACTGGTCGCTCTTGTGCCTCACGTTGAAGTAGCAAATGTGCCGCCCGCTTGGCAGTTCGTGGTAGTGGTTGCCGTCGATGTCGGCCTTGAACTCGCGCTCCCGCAGTTTCCAATACTCGGTGATTTCCTTGTTGGTGCGGCGATAATCTTTTACGGTGTGTTCAGCCTCGGAATCGGAGAGGGCCACGCCCCAAGTGTCTGCAATCTGCTTGAACCGCTTGGCTCCACATCCATAGCCCAACCCCAGCACTCGAATCTTGGCGAGTTGCCGGGTCTGTTTGTCCACCTTTTCCAGCCCCATAGTGGAGAGGGCGTGGGCGGTGTATAGGTCTTCGCCTTTGCGAACGTATTCCAGCATCTCGGTGTTGCCGGTGAGCCACGCCATGACGCGGGGTTCTATTTGGGCGAGGTCGCAGATGATGAATTTCTTGCCGGGCCGTGGAATGAAAAGGCTTCGAGTATCAACGCCGAAGCTCTCGCCCCGTGGTAGGTTCTGCATATTGAGGCCCGTGTCGCCTGACCAGCGGCCCGTGAGGGTTGCGCCAAAATACTTGAGGCCAAACGGCATCGTGCCGTCGTCGCGCAGTCGAGTATTCACGGTCTGGAATATGCGAAGTAGCCGGTTGGATTTGCGCCAGTCGCGGAGCGCAGCCACTACTGGATATTGCTCGCCATATTCAGCCTCCCACTCGGCACATTCTGGATCGTTCTGGTCGGTGCTGACTGGGGCCGGGATGCCTTCCTTCGCGCAATAAATCTTGAGTTGTTTGAGTGAGTTAATGGGTTCTTCGTCCTCGGCCCACGGTACTTTCTTCCCCGCCTCGGTTTTGATTTCATAAAGCGTTTCAATTCCCGCATCTAGTTTCGGCTTATCAATCTGTGTGCCGCGTTGTCCACTGGTCATGGTGTGGCGGGCTAAAATTCGTTCGTGGTATGGCCAGTATTTTTCGTAGGTGTTCCAGAGTTCGTGGCAATAGATTGCGTCATACCGGGCATATTCGATGAGGGATTTGAGTTCGGCCTCGTCGAGATCAGAGGGGAGTTTCCCCTTCATCTTGTCCCGCACTGCCTTGTCCGGCTTCACCCCCAACATCTGTTCAGCAAACCCCTTCAACGAGCGCGGACACTGGATATACACGCCGAGGTTGGCGGAGCAATCCCACACTGGAGTCAAATCGCCGGGGATGTAGCCCATGCGTTGCGCGGCCTCGAACACGGTGGAATCAAACGCTGCGTTGTGGGCCACGAAAGGCGCGTCCGCCGGAAGGCTACACCAAGGCGCGTCTTGGGTGGGGCCGACATAATCTATGCCGTCGCCGTGGAGGCTGACCATGTAGGGATCGAATTTCGGATGGCGACAATAGGCATCGGGGCCGAGTCCCTTCACGGTGCATTCGGTGTCGTAGTATGTCTCGAAATCTATTGCGACCATATCCTTGTGGATTGGGGCAGCGACGGCCAAACCAAGAAAACCGCCGCCACCCCTGCACTAACCCCTCGTTCCACCCGGCCTTTATCGGGCCAGTTCTTTTGCCCAAGTGGCAAATTTTTCGTCGTTCTTTTCTCCAGTGGACAACACTGGAACGTACCAGCTATTTTTCCCGCCCTTCTTGAGCGAGGAGGTTAGCCCCCAACTCCCATACTCCAGCCCGGCGCGGAGGTTTAGTGCTGCGGCGGTTAGGATGGGCTTGGCTGCGGCAGCGTAGGCAGTGAAACTCTGAATTGCCCAGCGAGCCATTGCATATTGGTTGCCGTCGAACTCGAACGGAAAGTAGGCTTCGTCATCGCCCCGTATTACAACGGTGCAGATGAGTTGCGGGTTCCATGTCGGCTTTTCGCCGTTCTTCCCCCAGTCGAGTGAGCCACCTTGATCCAGCATCTCGTCCATTGTATCTGCCGTTCTGGCCACTTCGTCAGAACCAAATTCAGTTCGTTCGTAGTAGGATTTCTTGGCGTGGAGAACGGTGAGCCAAACCGGGTCTTCCTTTTTCTTCTCTGGCTCGTCGGCTCGCGCCCCGTAGAGGGCGTATTCGGCGTTCAGTACCAGTGAGCCGGGTACGAATAGCTCGCCCAACTCGCCGGTTTTTGCCGCCATCTTGAGCGATGGAACCAACAGGTCACTTCGTTCAATGTTCCCCTCGACGCTGCCAGCCGCCGGTTGCGGGATGGCTACTGCCGTGGTGCTTTCAGCGTTGCCGCTGCCGTCATTTTTTTTCGTTATATTACTCATCGTTGTTTCGCTAGGTATGTTTTGTCCCTCCCACGCTCGACCAATCCTAGACCGTCTAGGGCGTCTAACGTGGACTTGGCAAATTCTTGTTTCTCGCCCCGTGGAGCCTGTTCCTTGAGCTTCTTCTCAAGCGCACCGAGGCCAACTGAACAGGCATCCAGAAACTCCTCTTGCGGCATGACTTCCTTGAGTGCGCCCCATGCGCTGACCACATCCTTGATCTTGCGGTTCCCGGCAGTTTGCTTGAGGTCATAGCCCGGTATCTCCACGCCTTCGAGGCGCAGTTCAAGTGCGGCGTTGCGGACGTTCTTGGCCCATCGTTCCATGATGGACGCTACGTCCAAGGCCCGCTGGAGTTGAGTTGGGTCGGTGAGTGCCGTGGTTTTGGCTGACTCTGGTAGGAGCAACCCATCGTAATCTTCTGCAATAGCCATAGCTCGTTTTTGTAGTTCGGGACAGCGGGCTTTAGTCCCGCAAAAGAGGCAGTTTTCGGAGTCAGGCCGGTACGGACTGGAATCGTCCTCGGCCCGATCAACGATGGCTTTGAGTTCATCTGTCCAGCCCATTGCTTCCTCGCGCTTGAACATCGCGGACTGTTCCAGTTCATGTCGGGGCGTGAGGAATATAAATTCGGCAGTGGTAGCCTCTGGAAATTTGTGAAACGCGCCAAGCGTATATGCCTTGGCTTGCATATTTTCTTTCGGATCATCAACGATCCACTTGCCAAACTTGTAATCAATGAGCGTGATGTGGTTGCCGGTTAGCAGCACCTTGTCGCTTGTTCCCCAAGTGATGCCGGGAATTTCCAGCCGACATTCAACGTGGATTTGGTCGGCCTGTCGTAGTCGCGGCTCGACATTCTTCATGCACCAGCCAATCAGCGTGGCGTGTTCGTCGGTGAGGGTTGGGAGTTCGTAGCTCATCACTTGAAGTCGTTGTCCTTCACGGCAATCGCCCACTTCTCCATGATTGCGTGAAGCATGGTTCCCTCGTCGGCGGCGGTTGTGTCTCCGCTGGAGTCGTTCGTCCAGTGCGGGCAGATTTTTTTATGCTTCAACTGGGAGGGGGAGTGCTTGGCGTGTTCGTCTGGCATATCGCGTCCTTGATTTCGTTCAGCTTGTCGAAGGTGAGCCAGTAGCCCGGTATGCGGAACACGCTCCAGCCGAGGGCCGTGGCTGCGTTGTATTTTTCGCAGTCTTTGATGTATCCGCTGGTGCTGGTGTGCCGGGATTTTCGCCCCACGCCTCCCTCCAGTTCGATTGCCGTTTTCGACTCCAGATGCGCGAAGTCGAACCTCCATTTTCGTGTTGGATGAAATTGGTGTTCCTCCACCAGCGGCGGGCCTCCGAGTTCCCCCCACATGATTTCAAAACGCCGCTCCAGCACGGACTGTTTTCTCCCCATAAATTCATCATAGCATCAATGCCGCTCCTATCCAGTAGATGAAGAACCATGCGATTGCCAAAATCGTGATGCCCAACACTTCCCAAATAGATATGTCGCTCATGCCGATATTTGTTTGATTTCCTCCAACAAGTCGGCGTTCTGGAACTCGTTGAGCCCAGATGTCAGGGTTTTGCGGTAGTGTTCTGATAGCCGAATGCCGAGTAGCCGCGCTTGAGTCTTGGCTTTGTCGCGGGTTTCGTTGTCTAGTTTAATTAAAACGGTGTATTCTTTTTCGCTCATAGTGTCGGATTCGGCACACGGCCCAAGGTGAGCCTTCGCCAAAGGTAATGCAAGTTTTTTTTCCACTTTTTTTCGGCATTTTAATTTAGGTTAAAGTCCGCTGGGATCAGCTTTTTCCCCGTATAATGCTTGGCGGTGACTCCAGATTCGGAGTGTCGCCCCACTGTTGCCGCGACTTCAAGCCCGTATTTTTCTCGTATGATGTGGAGTGTGTGGGCGCGGAGTTCGTGGAGCGTGTGGTCGGTCTTGAGTCCACCCTCGTTCCTCAACCACTTGTCCAGTTCCTTCATAAAGTAGCCGCAGCGTTCGCCCTCCCAACCATTTTCGGGCAGAATATATTCCTTGTCATCGGTTAATTTGTACCACTGCTGGAGGGCGGCATAGATAGCGGGGTCGAGCGGTATGGCGGTTGGCCGTTTGCCTTTTTGATCCGCCGACATGACAATGTGCGGCTGGCCTTTCTTCATCTGTATCCAGTCCCACTCGGCCCGCTGGATTTCGCTTCGGCGCAGCGTGGACTTGGCCAGCAAATATGCAGCATGAAAGTCTGGCCGCACTTCACTCAACGCCGCAACTTTCTTATCAAGGGCATTCACAATCTCATCATCCAGCGGTTCTTTCTCCACCGCCACAGGAGACTCGGCTTGTTCGAGCATGAAATCGTCTAGGTTGCCAAGGTAAATTCCAGCATCTTCGTAGCGAGAATGGAACGACTTTTTGAATATGGATTTCGCTTGTTTCAACACGGACTGAATGCTGCGAAGTTTGCGCTGCCGTGCGTCCTCGCCTTGGCCCCGCACCGAGTCCAGTTCAAAATCAATGAACTCGCGGACGAGTTTTCCAGTGAGCCGTGACACTGGGAAATTCTTTAGCGAAGTGCGCCGTCCAATGATCTTCTTGAGCGCACCAATGTTCCCCTCAATCGTGCGTTCCTTCAACCCGTGACGCATGGCGAGTATTCGATAGGTGCGAGTCACCAAGTCTGCACTCGCGTGTGACGGCTCCTTCAACGCCTCTGGATCAACACCGGTCAACATATAGTCAATCACGTTGAGAGCCATTGCAATGGCCCGCTCTGGATCGTCGGTACGCAGCGACGTAGATTTGCGATACCCCTGCTTTTGAATCTTGATGCAAAACCCCGCGCCTAACTTGGGCTTGAACAGGGTGTAGTGCCTCCCCTTATACATGAATCGCGCCTTACCTTTTTCAAGGTAATAAAGCGGGAGAGTTTCGGGGTCATAAGTGTGCGTGTCGTTTTCAAGTGTCATGTTGGTTTTCCAGCATCCGAGTGGGGTGGATAACACTCGGAACAAGTGTGCCGAAACGGAACCTACGAAATCAGAGTTTAGAAAACAACAAAAAAAATGAGTGAATGGTCGGGATGGTGAGACTCGAACTCACGACCTCCTGACCCCCAGTCAGGCGCGGATCAACGTAAGCCACTACGCATCAAGAACTTCCGTGGACGCATGATCGGTGGATGCTGTTTTTAATATGTGCCATGCGCCGTAAAATTTTTCTAGGTCAGACTGTCCGCCGCCATCTCCAGAGAGCCGAATTGAGGTGGTTGTTTGGTCGGTTGGGACTATGTAGAAGGCGCGGTGCATCAAGCAGACGAAGACGAAGAAATCGCTGCGCTTGTTTTTTTGATGCGTGAAACGGTAGGTGTGCGGGCCGCTGCCTTGATCCACTGGAACCCGGCAAGTTTTGATTTGGATTCTGTGATACCGCCGGGAGTCAGTTCCAGCGAGTAGATCGTACCCGTCAACATCCACCACTGGACGGGCGACACAAAAACCTAGTTTTAATAACTCGGCCTCGACGAGTCGTTCCCCGATTGTTCCTATCGTTGTTGTGTCCACTGGAATTAGTTTTCATTTAGGGAATTATTGTCTTGGGCTTCCAGCGTTCCAGTAAGTGTCGTCAAGCAAGGGTTGGTTGGTGAAGGATTTCTTTAAGTTGAGCAATTTTCCACGGCTAATCTCTCGCCCCTCCCGCTGGAGTTTAAGAGTGGTGCTAGTGTCTGGCCAATAAGGAATAAATTTTCCGTTTCTCAATGCTGTGCGGTCTGTTTTGCCAACCCCACTTTTTTTCATCGCTTGAACAATCTTTGCTTCTGAAAGCCCCAAGGTTTTGGCGGCTTCAATATCCCTATACATTGATTGCCACGCCTTAAATCGTTTTTGGTTTGTGTTGTAGTACAAATCTACTTGCTCGTCATCCGTGAGTTGTTTTTTTCGGATTTCATTTGTGAACCCGCCAGACAGGCTTCGCACTTCCTTGTTAAAATCTCGTAACTTAAAAATCTCCAGACTCCTTGCAACATCTATCTTGGAGGTTCGCAAGCCTAAAAATTGCGCCACGACTTCATCGCTCAAATCATACTCCCGATCATAATTGCCCTTCTGTCCTGTTGCAGCTTTGTGGAGTTTGTTGAAGGAGTTGATGCTTCCCGGCGTGAAGGCATCCCCTAGATGGGCGAGTGCTTTTGTTGCTTTCTCATCCCATGAATCTGTCTCGTTCCAGATGACGCGGTTTCCTGTTTGATTCCGTGAAAGATCAAGCATTTTAGACATCAAGATTCTTTCGTCTGAAAAAGGCCGCACGATTTCAGCAAACGCTTCCCAATAGTGAATGTCAGGCTCGCCCCCGGCTCGCATTGCGGCCATTAAGGGCTTTTTCAAATATGAGTATGGGTCGGTGTAGTCCAAGTCTACATAATCCCACTTGCCCTCGCCATGATTGGTACTTGCGATGTTTCCGTTGGCTGACCAATCGGGAATAAATCGACGGAGGGCTTTTAGTTCATCGCTACTAACGTCGTTCAAGTGGTTGTAAATGCGGGGCAAAGATAAGATGGCAATTGTTGTAGCCGCCATCGAGCCGAATCGTTTTGCGCCAATCTCGCGCAAGCCCGGCGTACTCATTTCTTCTTTCGCTAACTTAAAAGTGTTTAACCCAGTGCGAACAATCTCGGCTGGAAAACTAATGAAGTTGCCAGCGACGGGGATTCGGCGCATCCCCTTGATCGCAAGCGGCACTCTGGAGTAGGTTGGGTACGTCATTGTTACGTTTTGCGCTACCTTCTTCCGAAGCGCAGGGTCTTTCGGGGAGGTTTTTAATGCCTTGGCGTATTTAGCTAAATCGCCTTCAAAGGCCGCAATCCGCATGACATTATCTACGCCTTGATATACGTCAAAAGCGGGCTTGCCTAGCTTGGCCACTGCGTCCAGTCTTGGATTTGTTATACTTAAATCCCCCTTGGAAATATCCTTCAACACCCCACTCAATTCCCCGGTGACAACAGCTTCATCCAGTAATCCGAGTCTGGCGTAGTCTTTGATTTTCTCCAGTTGCGCCGGGTTGTCCCGTTTGAGTAGATCAGCCGCGACGGTTGCGGTGGCGTTTTTAAGTTCTTTTGGATTAAACCGCCCGCTGAAGGCAAGCATTATCCCGCCGCCACTCACATTGCGAACTTGGGTTTGGTGACTTAACACCGTCTTGGATATGTTGACTGCCCCCGAAGCCCCAATTATGCCGCGCATAGCTTTGGAGGCAAAGTCTGCGCCTTTAATCGCTGGAAGTTCCTCCAGTGTGGTCAAGGCTTGCGCCATTTCTTTTGTGGTGAACAGGTCGTTGATGGGGGCGAACTTCTGCCCACCCTCAATTTTAGTGGCGTGGCTTGGGATGGGGCTTTCCCAAAGAAATTTACCCAGCCCAACATCTCGAACCTCTTTGTAGAATTTTGTTGTCTCGATGAATTGCGACATCTTCGAGATGGTGCGGGCGTAGTTCACATATGGGTCTTTGTACTCGCCCCAAAATTCTCGAATTTGCGGTGAAATGGGTTTTCGCGCTTTAACTACGTCAAGAACCCGCCCGCCCGTGGCTAGGACTTCAAATATTTCTCGACTACCCACGCTTTCCAGCATGGCTTCCATCTCACCGACTAGCTTTTGGTCAACGAAGTTTTCTATTTCGCCGTCGTTTTTATACCCTTCTTTCCTTGCTTCTTTAATTAGTTCCAGCCCGCGTTGGTCGGCTAAAAATTGTTTTGTTCTGTTCCAAACCGAGTCAGGCACGTTTTGATCCTTGCGAACTTTCTTTCCCCATTTCGGGTTGTCGTAAATTTCATAGGAACGATGGAGGTACACTTCCATGTTTTGACCAATGGTTTCCTTGAGTTTGCCGGTGACAAGCCCTTGGACTTCTTTGGAAAGTCGCTTTCGGTTTTCAATCATCTCGTCCAAGACTGAAGTGACCCGCTTGGGAAGCACATTCATCCCCGGCTCGAAACCGTCCATCAGATAGGCGTTCATCTGCTGGTTAAAGTTTTCGGGTTCACTGATTCTTTTGTCAGATGCGAGTCGCATCAGTTCAGTGGATTCCTCAACGGGCGGTCTGTATTCCGCTTTGACGGCTCGGCGCAGTTTCGCCGTCATGTTTTCCAGTTGGCGAAGTTCCGCGTTCATGGAACCGACCATCCCCACCTTTCGCTCGGCCAAGTCTGTGACTTTTCCAGTGTGCGGGTCGGTGTATTTTAATCGCCCCTTGGATGTGAGCCATTTTTTGCCGAAATCTTTTGCCGCGCCAAGCACCTTACCGGCGGGGCCAATTTCCTTTTGTTCGGGCGGCAGCTTTGGAAGGTCTTTGCCTGTTTCTTCTGGAATCTGCCTCTGAACTTCGCGCACCAGCAAGGGCATCTTGACATCTTCCAGCCCAAGGTAGTCCTTCCAGAATCGACTCTCCATTTTAGGCACACGAATCTCCTTAACTCCCTTTTTAAGAAGCGGCTTCACGGAAGTCATTTCCCGGTTGAGGTATTTGACTAACTCAACCTCCGCTGGAGTGCCGGTTCCTCTATTAACCACCCGATCATAGATGGCGCGAAGTTGCGTTGGCGTGTGGTCTTCCGTTATTCGCCTTGTCAGCAATCTTCGGAGTGGGGGCGACTCCAGCGCAATCCCTTTTCCAAATGCGTGTTGTGTTGCTTTTGCAGCAAAAAACGCTTGCAGCACACCGCCGGTCAAGGCTCGCGCTGCTGTTTGTGTGTCGCCCGCGTCGATTGCCGCATTGTAACTTTCTACAATGTCCCAACTACCCGGCTCAAGCCAATCGCCGCCACCTTTAAGACCGGAAGTCATGTGAACCCCAAACCCAGCGGCAAGAATGCGGCCAATTAACGGCGCACCACCAGATGCCGCCGCCGCCATTCCCATCAGCGGATTTGTCACTTGTTCCGTTGCGTCAAGGATGCCGAGTTGGGTTCCAGCTATGCCTTCTGCCCATTTTTTTGACACGCCAAATTCCTCAAGGTCTTTGGGGTTGATGCCGACTTTTTCCTCAAGATCGCCTATGAGTGGCGTGTTGAAAAGTCCCTGCTTGGTAAACTTGTCGGCCAGCGGTTTGTAGACGAGTCCTTTTTGCCCGGTGGCAACGTCAGTCCACATAACGCCTTCCTCCGCAATCTGCCGTTCTGACGGGCCAATGAACGGAGTTATTTGTTTTCTAAACCAATGCGAGAATTCGTCCCACTTGGAGATTGGGGGCGCAGGGTTCCACGCGCCGTGCTGTTCAACGTCTTTTTCTAGTTGCGTCTTGGCGACTTGCGGTTCTTCCGCTGGAGCTTCGGCCTGTTGTTCCGCTGGAGCATCGAAAGAAATTCCTTCGTCAAAAGTTATCCCAGCGTCTTCGTCAAAGGTGATGCCTTCGTCAAAAGATATGCCGGGGTCTTCGTCAAAAGATATGCCGGGGTCTTCGTCAAAAGATATGCCGGGGTCTTCGTCAAAAGAAATTCCTTCGTCGAAGGTAATGCCTTCGTCTTTCTTTTTGTCTTTAAGAACTTGGGGCATAGCATTTACTCAATTACCGTAGACCCCTCGTACATCTCAAGGTATTTGGCTTTGTCTTTGGGGTCGATCCAAGCGGTTCGCCCATCTTTGAGTTTTAACTGCATGGTTTGGCCCTTCGTTTGACGCTCAAGCGCGGATATGGTCTTTTGAAGGTCTTTAACCTGTCGGTGCATCGGCCCATCTTCCCCGTCTTCTTCATACTGGTACTCCTCCGCACTCATTAGTTTAGATCGTTGTGCTTGATAATCCTTAATCAATCTGTGTATCTCTCCAACCGACATTACTTTATGTCCTTCTGGAGTCACGCGCATCATGGTCTTTCCGTGGATGGCAAATTTCTCGCCACCCGCTTCCCACATATACGGTTCTTTTTCTTCCTCCACTTCAGTCTCCTTCTCACTAACCTGTTCCATGCGCTTGGAGATTGCGGATAAAGTTTGGGTAGGATCGAAGTCGCCCTTTAATGACGCCGCGATGTCCTGTTCGGCTTCTTGCCTCGGCGTTAGTTTCTCAACATAGTTATCCAAGGGCGGGGCTTTGAAAATCCCGCGCATTGTTTCCTGTGTTGCGGATCGTTGTTTTGCCACTTGTTCGGCTTTCGCCTTCTTTTCAGTGCGGGCAACATCCCTTAAATCTTCTGCCGCAACGGTTGCACGTTCTTGATAGCCAGCAATTTGCTTTTTAAGGTCAAAGTCCTGTTGCTTCTGCATCTCATTCCGATCCGTCTGCATCGAGGACACAAGCCCCTTCAAGTCGCCAATCGACATATCTGAAGCGTCGCGTACTTTCTCCCCGTATTGGGACAAGTATTCTGATTTCATTGGGTCGGCTTCCTCGCCCTCGGCTGGAAGTTGCCGCGCATATTCGTTGAATGCGGTTTCCTCCAGTATGTCGCGGGTTTCCTTGTTCTGCCGGTGCTTCTCCAGTCCAGCCGCAATGTCTTCCCCTACACTCGCAAACCCTTCCGCCAAATACCTACCCGGCGCAGTGGCAGCTTCCATGTAACCCGGCGGCAAGGCCGCTGGCCCGCCCCCTTTATATTGTGAAAAATAGTTAGCCATTTATCTTATCCTCCATCCAGCGTCGTATTATGTTTTTCAATCTCGGTTTTGTGCTGATAAATTCAGCGAACCGTTCGCCATACTTGTCGTATAGTTTCTTGAACCAGCTTGGCCCTTCTGCCTCTTTCCAATGGTAGAAGGCTACCCATTTAGGATTGTATTCGCCAAACACTTCACGGGCTACCCAACATCCTAGAATTGTCGCGCTTCCAATAGAGCCGAGTCCTTTCATTAAGCCCCCAAACAGTCCAGCCCGGTTTGACGCGCTCGCCGTTCTTGCGGCTATTTGCGCTTGCTGGTTTCCAGCATAAAGGTTTTGTGCATACGCACTCTCTGGACTGAACATCTGACCAGCATTAAATCCACCAGCCTGACCCAACACGCCCCCAGCCATTGCTGGAGACACGGAGCTTGGCCTCCCTAGAATCGCCATGAACGGGTCTGCGCTAGTCGCCTTGTTCAACCCAACCATTGACTGTGCGAATCCCTGCCGTTGTCGGCGGCGAGCGTTCGCCCCTTGAAGTTGTGCCAACGACTCAATTGCTACATCTTGACTTCCATAACCCATGCCACGCGCTGCGCCCCCCGCCCGGCTGGATTGCTGGATTTCGCGTCTTTCCCACGCACTCAAGTCGCCTCCAGCGGCCAGATCAGATTGGGCTTGTTGGTTTAGCTCGGCCAACAATGCTGCCTGTTCTGGATTTGCGGCCTCCATCGCGGCCCTTGCGCGTGGGCCTAGCTTTTCGATTGCGCCAATGTCGCTCTCTCGCTGCGCGGCCAACGTCTGCCTGTCCATCGCGGCCAACCTCGGCTGCGTGGATTCATAGATGTCCAGCAGTTGTGGCGCAATGTCTTTGGCGATGTCAACGTCGAGTTGGCTATACAGCGGTCGAAACTGCGACTCGGCTGCATATAACTCTGGTGCTAACGAAATTTGTGCGCGAGTTGTTTTGAAAATCTCATCCTCGTAGGAGCGATCCTTTGATTTCTTAATTTTTGTTCCCATAGCTATTTACCCTTCGTTCGTAGTCTTTCCATTTGTAAATTTTCAACCCTGTCTCGCGTCTGTGCCACGCGACATATTCCATCTTGAATGGGGCGACCTCCAAGAATCGTTTGAGGGCGGCGTCTCCCGACCCAAGCCAGACGAACCAAGTATCACAATCACCAACTGGATAGGCGGTTTTGTGTGTGCATTCCTCTGCAACTTTCGCCTTCGGCATCGGTCTGCCCATGATGAACGCATCATCGCCGCTCCAGACATAGGCGTTGTGTAAATGCCAGACCAAATCCCCCTCGAATGTGTTTGAGTCTCCCGATTCATACGTCGCTTTGGCTTGCTGGATAGGTGTCATTCATCCGATTATTGTTACTAGAAAAGATCGACCCGCTGCCGGTGCAGATGAGGTGCTTTCCACCATGACCTCTAACGTAGTATCTGTTGCCGCTCGAAGGTCGAACGGGTCATAGCTAATGTCCGTCCAGATGTTGTCTACCAAATCCTGTATGCTGACTACCAACTCCTTGGTGTATAGCCCGTGCGTTATTGTGGCCACTTCTGATGTGCCGCTTCCGTCAAATGATACGTTTGTCGCATCAGTTCCCCACGCCATTGTTATTGAAAATTTACTGGTTCCCTTTGTGGTCACGGCATGGTCAGCGTGGGCGGCAGCAACCACTTCCGTCACATAGGTGCTGTTGTCAACCTCGTAAACAACCGTCTGACCATCCTGTTGTGGGGCGCGAACGATGTAGCCGTTTTGGTCTTGGTTGAAATTAAAAGCCGTGTCGAGGTTTGACGCCGTGATTTCGGCATTGTTAAGGACTGTGGTCACGCCATCCGTGTCAATCGACACATCGCCACTTAAACTAACCAACCCCCAGTTTCCATCCGGCTGGATGATGGGGATTTGACCCACTGTTCCCTTCGGCAAGTTAGTCAAGTCCAGCCGCAAGTTTTTACTTAACTTGGTCTTGGTGATTGCGCCTTGAACTATGTCTTGGTTTTCAACCATGCGCTAGTTTCCGTGTTTTGTAACAACGTCAATCACGTTATCGTTAATGCTTGCCTCGTCTCCTTCTGAAAGTCGGATTAAACAGGGATTGCTGGTCGCAGTTTCGCCGTAAAAGGTTAGCGTGGTGTTTGTGTTTGTTGCGGTGGCCGCTGTTGTGATGGTAAACGAAGTGACTGACCCCGCTGAATTGACCGTCTCAACCTTACTACCCACTGGAATCCCGGTTCCCGAAACATATTGGCCAACGGCTATTTTATTGCTGGAATCGCAAGTGATCGTTACACTGGTATCGGTAGTATCACAAGTCGCGTCTGTAAACGGTTCCTCTCCACCATAGGCATAGTCAACTTTACACCGAACGTACTGTCCCAAAAACCTGTCTCCAATTCGAGACAGCACAAAGCTGGATTCCCCATCGGCAACCGTGTCGGTAATCGTTACAAGATCAAGTCCGTTCAAATGGGATGCCGAGGCAATGTCCGTTATGTCTGTACTGGGAAAGTTAGCCACATTGCTGACTTGCCAAGTGAAAGTCAGGTCAGCGGATTTGTTGCAGTTGATGTCGAGAGTTGTGGATTCCTTCTTGTCCACCAGTCGTCGTTTTGGAAGATTTTTAATAATCTCCAAGGGGGATTTGGTTCCGTCAAACGTGTTGGTTAGCCCAGCAATGAACGCTGGATCACGCATGGTGTGAACCCAATTCCCAATGATTAACTCTCTATCAGACATTTATATTAAGCCGTGGCCGCAAACGCCCCCACTTGATTCCCACTGAACGCCATCACCGAAAGTACAGCACTTCCACTCGCGGAAATTGTGAAAGTAGGAGTCGCCGTGCTGTACTTCAACACTGACCACGCCTTGCTTCCAGACCCCGCCGCCAAGGTGAGATCAAGATTTCCGCCTGTGCCGTTCGTGACATACAACACGCTGGATTTGAATTCACTGGAAGATGCCGGATGCCCGGTTGGCGTGAGAGTTGTGTTGGCGTTGATGGCAAGCGTATGCACTGGCTTGCCTACGTCCATGTTGATCGAACTCGCTGGAGTGATTTGTTCAAATGTTCCAGAATTCGATATGTTTCCGAGGGTTATGGATTTTAGGTTGTCCGAATCATCTGCGTCAGCCACCAAAAGCAAATCTCCGCTGGCCGCGCTTGTGATTAGCGTGGCTCCCTTCACCACATTGGACGAACCAGAAGCCAGTTTGGCGTGAGTAATGGTCGCATCGGATGGTGTGATTGTGACGTTACTTCCAGAAACGGCCATTGACCCGTTTGTAACTGTGCATTCCGTCGCCACGCTGCTGGCGTTTCCAACAATGACAGACCCGTTGGCCAGTGGTTCTAGTTTATCAAAATCAATTGCTGCGGCATCGGCTATGTCTGCATTCTCGATGTCGCCCGAAATTGCCACGGTTGGAGCCGCGCCATTGCGTAGCATCGCCCTCGTTACATTTGTTGAATCGGGATAAGTTTCGCCCGGTGTTACTGCTGCTGTGATTGCCATGATTAAATCCTTTTAGTTACCATTGTTTGACCCGGCAGTGCCGACGCCTTGATTCCCTTTATTTCGCAAATTCCCAAGTCGTTTGTGACCTTAAACTGAACAAATCTTCCGCGCCCGTTAAACCGCGCCTTTTGCGTGGATTCCTGTTTGGCATCTGGATTGAACCCGGTTGTGTTTGGGTCTAGCGCAGTGGACAGGACGGTGCTGTAATCCTGCCGGAATTGCGTCATGTAATCGTCGCCCGCGTTGGACTCCACAAAATCGGCCTTGTCGAAAGGCTTGTCGTACTTTGTCCGACTGAAATTGATGTACTTGGTCGTGCCGTCTTCGTTGGTCAGGACGGAGGAATTTTCAGACACGCCATCAAACTGCGCGGTTAGCGTAATTCCAGTGGCTCCAACCACGCCATTTGTGGCAAGCTGAAAATCGGCCTGTGTAAATTGTTTGAAATCTATGCTGTTAAACGAGTAACCACGGGTCACGGCTTCCGTGGAAATGTTTGTTTGCGTAATGTTCCGAGTGCTTGTGTTTGCGGTGTCCACGCCTTCGTCTGTGTCGCCGCTATACATATCGTCGTCGTACAAACTTATGAAACCGTCTGTCGTCAGGAAGAACAGTCGCTCCGCCCCCAAATAACTGAAGGTGAACATATCCAGTATGCCGGTTTCGGCAGTCCAAGTGCCGCTTCCCAATACGCAAGTTCTCTCGTTTTTATAGGCGGCAGTTGAACAAGACCCGGCCTTGCCAATCTGGTCGCTCTGGTCGTACCCGCTCCACGCCTTGTTTTTGAAGTCGAACACAAACACGGCATTATTCTTCGCCGCGCCATCAATGGGAACCGCCAAGTAGTATCGGTTGTTGTGGTATGCGGCCACGGCATTGGTGGCGGCTTTCCAATTGATACGATCAATGAGCGGCTGGATTGCCTCGCTAATAGGCACATCCAAACCCTGCAACTTGCCAGACTCGGACACGGACAAACTTACAACGCCACGCTGGTCGCTCAAATACCAAACATCCTTACCCACCGTTGTCACGGCTTTCTTGCCAATCAACCCGCTGGTTCTCGTCAATTCATCCAAGTAGGTGTCCACCAGATTCCCGTAAATGTTGCGAACCGCATAGACGCTGTGTTCCTTGAAACAAATCACGGTGGATTGATCGTACTTAACCAAGGCAACAAGTTTGTCTTCGCTTCCTTGATTGATTCGGAAGTTTGACAACACGGGTTGGTAGCGCGTGTAGTTCAAGTAATCCGACACGGCCACCAAGTCCCGGCTGTGTGGAATTAAAAGTCGATTCTGGAAGTATATTCCAGTGTCCGCATTTGGGATTGATTCTGTTCCATCGGTGTCGTTCTCATCAAGGGTTACATCAGAGTTGAATTGTCCGCCGCTAAATGCGGAATCGGGGTTGGGGTTTGTGCTGTTTGTAAAATTGCTGGCCGTGGCAATGTCCGTCTTTCCAGCATCCCCGGCTTGAAACTGGGCAATTACAACTCTTGCACTATTGGCCGTTACCAAAAGCTGCCCGTCGTGGCCATTTGCACTTTCAATTGCCGTCTTGAGATTTGTGGCTGAATCGCTCGCACTGCTGCCCGATAGAAAAATTACATTTGAACCGTCTAAATCACCGTTATCCACGCCGCCGCCACTGGCTTTCGCAATGTAAGTTTTAGATGTCTCGTTTGTCGAGATCAACGTAATGGTGCTATTGACCACGGCGGCTGCGCTAAACGCAAATTGAGTGATTGGATTTGTAACTTCGTGGAAACCATCCCCCCGGTTTTCCATAACCAGAGGCACGTTCTTGTCTCCACGGAACATCACAACCACATTAAAGCACTGAACAAACTCCACGTTCTCTGGAATCGTCAGGCCAACTTGAAGTTTAAGAATCTCGTTGTTTTCCCGAATGCCATAGATTGTTGTGCTTGTTGCAACCAGCAACCAACTAACTCCATTGGTGGGGTTGTCGAACCGGCCAACTCCGCGAATGTTTGAGAAGGCCGTTAAGGGTTTGCTTTTGAGCGTTCTTGCCGCGCTACCCAAGGAAAACAACGCATCACTCTCATGGTTCCCATTACTGGTGTCGCTGGCTCCAACATTTGTAAGAGTATCGTTCGCCCAATAAACCTTCTTGATACCGCCCCGTGGAGAAACAACCCCATTTCTGAAGCGTATATTTTTAGCCGAAGACACAACGCCAGTCGGCAATTGTCC
>VTLG01008769.1_pt1 | contig 39961 bp, 80 predicted proteins | sample 4694571 | NCBI WGS metagenome assembly VTLG01 (sample SAMN12604809, study PRJNA352737) | marine metagenome | biome: ENVO:00000447; feature: ENVO:00000209|ENVO:00000569|ENVO:01000036; material: ENVO:00002151; isolation source: viral sequences binned using virsorter ... | reverse complement strand
GTGGAAGCGAAAGGTGCTGAACTCGAAGACGGGATTCTTAAAATCAAATTGGAATACTGTCCACCAGAAGATAAAAGACCTAAGAAAATTTCCATAAAATAGTAGGATTCAAAAATTACAACGCCTCATGCGTATGTCCTACATTTTAAGGGATTTGTGGTGGTTATTGATTTAACGGTCAATGAAACACTAGAGATTCGGAATACCGAATCAAATTCGCTCGTTAGAACAGGACACCACCACATGCCCCCATAAGAACTATTTTCCGACCCCTATTCATAAAATTCTAAATCCAATCTTTTAATTCTTCGCCCATAACTTTAGATGCGATATTAATTTTTTTACGAAGAGCTTTTACAATTCTTTCATCAACAGTGTTTTCACAAATAATATCTATATAAGTCATAGGATATTTTTGACCAATACGATCTATTCTAGCTTCTGATTGTGTTCTTTTTTCAAGATCATAACCATTAGAGTAATAAATCATATTACTAGCTGCAGTTAATGTAATACCATAACCACCTGTTGCAGGTGTACCTACAAAAAATCTACAATCAGGATCAGTTTGAAATTTATCTATATTTTTTTGTCTCTCATTTTTTGGAGTTAGACCATAATAATCAACAAAAGATTTTTCACCGTATTCTTTAACGACAGCTTTTATAATTTGATTTACATCTCTTTGCCAATGTCCCCATATTACAACTTTACCTTCAATCTCGCCCAACACATTTGTTAATTCATCAATACGATTGTTAGGTATTTCTTGTGTTGAACCATCGTCTGCTGTAAAATGTCCGCACGTTATTTGCTGCAATCTCATAAGTTGAGTCATTACAGTTGTTGTGCTAACCATCTTATCATTTAATACTGCAAGCGCTTTCTCTTTCATTTGAGAATATAATTTATATTGATCTGGACTTAATTGTACTATACGTTTGATAAAAGTTTTTTCAGGTAAATCTAAGCAATCGTCTTTTAATACTCTGTATGAAAAAGGCTCTAGTTTATAAGATAATTCTGCTAAATTGTGGTACCCCACAACAATTTGTACCGATCGACCATTAAAATTAGCATTTTTCATAATAGCGTACCTAGTTCTAAACCCATAATAAGAGGCATGACCTAACAACCAAGGGTCTAAAAATAAACATTGCGTATATAAGTCGAGAGGTGATTTAGTAACAGGTGAACCTGTAAGGATACGTCTATATTTAGAATACTTACTTAAACCTAAAATATTTTTAGTTCTTTTTGCACCAGGGTTTTTAATAGTAGTAGATTCATCAATAGCCATTAAAGTGTTATGACATGATAAAAATTTTCTAGCAAAATCAACACCTTTTTTAGTAGAGAATGCCTCTACATTCATAATTAGAATATGTAGCTCTTCACCTGTTTCAAATAATGTATTTAATTTTTTTTCTTGAGTTTTATTAATCATCGCTTGCCATAAAACTATTTTTTTATCAATATGGTCTGGTAAGTGATCTGGTAATTCATTCTTATACCAAGTACCCACAACACCTTTAGGTGCAACAATTAAGGCACCATTAACTTTACCTTTGTCGTAAAGTATAGCTAAATTGTCTATTAATACTTTAGATTTACCTGTACCCATTTCCATAAAATAGGCATACACTTCTTTATCCCATGACTTTTCCAACGCTTTTAATTGATGCGCGTATGGCTTAGTCTTAAATTTATAATTTATCATTTTTCTTCTTTCTAATTGACAAGATAACAATAAATGACTATATTGTCAAGTATGAAAGAAAATATATCGCAAAATGAGCCTATTGTCTATTTGTTACAAGAGGTACCCGGTACTAAACTTGGTCGTCCAAAATTTAATATTATTGGCGCTCAAAAATTTGGCAGAATAGAAGTTCTTCTTAGAGAAGATACTCAAATTGTCAGAAGTCCGGGTCCGATAACTTATCAATTAAGAAGATTACTAAAAGATTTTACAGATAAAGATTATTTATTATTATCTGGAGATCCAAAAGTAATTGGTTTATCAATAGCGGTCGCGTGTGATATAAATAATGGAAAGTACAAAACGTTAACTTGGGATAAACAAGAAAAAATGTATTACTCGACCGAGTTTAACATATATGAAAGAGGAGAAATAAATGAGCAAGATAAATTATGAAGAAGATAGAATACATTCGATAACGCAGGCAGATGCTGCGAAATCTTTATCGGGTAAAGTTATACAATTAAAAAATTTAGAGGACGAAATTTCTAACGCAGAAGAAAGCGTTTCTAAATTAAAAGAAAAAGCAAAAACACTTTCAGAATTTGAAATACCTAAAATGATGGAAGAAATGCATATTACAAAATTAAAGCTTAAAGATGGTGAGTCTGTAGAAATAAAAAAAATTTACAGTGGATCTATTCTTCTTGAAAAACAAGAAGAGGCTTTTACATGGCTTCGAGACAATGCCTTAGGTGATATTATTAAACGTGATATCACCGTTACCTTTGGCATGGGAGAAGACAACAAGGCGAGCGAATACGCAAACCTTGCACAAGGTAAAGGGTATGAACCCGTCCAGAAAATTGGCGTTCATCCCTCTACACTTAGAGCAGTGGTTGGAGAGCGTCTTAAATCTGGACACGAGATGCCCTCTGACTTATTTAAAACTTACGAAGGTAACCGTACAAAAATAACCCGGAGATAAATATGAGTGACGAGAAGCAAGTAGCGATAAAAAAAGAAGCAGGATTGCCTTCATCAATATTGTTTGAAGATGATGCTGCTGCAGGTTTTGAAAATGTAAAGACAATAAGTTTGGCTTTACCTATTTTAAAACTTTTACAAAATGGCTCAGGAGAAGCACAAAAACGTAATCAAAATTATGTTGATGGCGCAGAACCTGGAATGTTTTTAAATATAGTTACAAAAAAACTATATAATGGAGCAGAAGGAATAAATGTTATTCCTTGTCATTATAAACTAGAGTATCAAGAATGGGCGGATTTTGGAACTGGTTCTAATAGACCAGAAAACATTTATTCAGCTGACTCTGATATTCTATCAAAAACAACCAAAGATACTTCAGGTAAAGACCGATTAGAAAATGGTCATTACATTTTAACTGTTGGTCAACACTATGTGTTGATTGTCAGTGAAGGTTCTGTTGAACAAGCTTTAATATCTATGAGTTCATCTCAAGGTAAAATAAGCAGAGGATGGAACTCTATGATGCTGTCTATTACTTTTGAAGGTAAAGATGGTCCATATAACCCATCGTCTTTTAGCCACAGTTATAAACTAAGTTCAGTTTTAAATTCTGGCAAAGGTAATCAATGGTATGGTTATAATGTTGTACAAGTTGGTAAAGTTGAAGATCCTGCTTTATACGAACGTGCTAAGAAATTTTACACTAGTTTAGCTAGCAAGTAGTGTAGATAGTGGGCGGTTGATGGAGACGGAGATCGCCCACAGTTAACAAAAAAATACTATGAAAGATTTAGAAAAGTTTATAAATATATTTGAAGGACTCGACATTGCCTACGGCATTACTAAAAAAAGTGATGAGATTAATGAAAAAGGTAAAAATGTAACTAAGTCTTTTACAATAACAAAGACACCTATAAAAAGTCTTTGGCAAGATCACCTCGATGGAAAAGATCCAGGGCTTGGTATAATTCCAATTAATAAAGAAAATAAATGTAAATGGGGTTGTATAGATGTTGATAAATACCCTGTAGATCACAAAGAATTTATTAATATTTTAAAAAGAAAAAATATTAAAGCAATTGTGTTTCGTTCTAAATCTGGTGGGGCACATATTTTTATGTTTACAAAAACTTTTGTTCCAGCGATAGTTATGAGAGCAAAATTAAAAATGATTGCTTCTACACTCGGTCATGCGAGAGCAGAGATATATCCCAAACAAGATTATATTAATGTAGCAAGAGGAGACACAGGTAGTTTTTTAAACCTTCCTTATCATAATTCTGAAAAATCTGTAAGGCATGCGTTCAATTCTCAGGGTTTTAAAATGTCTTTACAAGAATTTTTTTATTACCATGAAGCCATGTCTATGACAGAAGAAGAGTTAACTAATTTTGTAATTTCTAACGAAAAAGAAGATATTAATTTTTTTAAGGGTATGTCTCCATGTTTAGTTACACTTTTAAGTGATGGTGTACCAAACGGGCAAAGAAACAATTGTATGTACAATGTAGGTGTTTATCTTAAAAAACGCTATCCGGAAAATGATGAGTGGCAAGGTCATATGCATATATATGACAAAGAGTTTATGAAACCTCCATTAGGCGCTAATGAAATTAATGTATTAAAAAAATCTTTAAATAGTAAAGACTATCGATACAAATGTAAAGATGAGCCTATATGTAGTTTTTGTGATGCTAAAAAATGTGCAACAAGAGAATTTGGTATAGGTGAAGATGGCCCGACACCAGAAATTACAGAAATTAGAAAATATGAATCAGATCCACCTATTTGGTTTGTTTCTTTAGATGGACCCACAGTAGAAGTTGATGGTGCAACACTTCATGACGCTGAAAAATTTTCAGTGGCATGTATGGAACAGATTGGAAAACCTCTAATGCCCATTCCAAAACACGCATGGAGAAAAGCATTAATAAAATTAACTGCTAAAGCTACAGCAGTACCAGCTCCAGAATCTTCTAAAATCAGAGTTCAACTTACAGATATTTTAGCAGATTATATAAATAGGACTCCAGGTAGAGACAAAGACGATATTTTAAGAGGTGTTGCTTTTACGGATAAAAGTGGAACTACAATGTTTAAGTTTTCAAACTTTTGGAAATATTTATTAAGAACTAAATCTTGGGCCGACAAGACTTACCCAAAACAAAAAACTATGAGAATGTTACAAGAATTATTTGGTGCAAAAGAAGTTAGCCCAAAAATAGATGGTAAAACACATAGAGTATTAGAAATGCCTCATGTTAAGCTAGATAAACCTAATACAAAAAAATATGAAATGGAGAAAGAACCGTGGCAGTAATTAGAAAAAAAATAATGGGACCACCGGGTACAGGTAAAACACATAGATTAGTAAATCATTATTTAGCTAAAGAAATCAATGACTTACACACCGACCCACAAAGAATAGCGTATGTAACTTTTAGTAAGGCTGCAGCATTAGATGGTGCCAAAAAAATTCAAACCGTTTTTCCTGGAACAGAACTTTTATATATTTCTACATTACATGGAATGGGTACAAAAGAATTGGGTATCAACACTAAAGAAAAATTATTAAAGGGTAAGAAATGGAAACAATTTAAAAATGTATATCCTGTTTATTCCGATATAAATTTTGATACTTTTATTAACGAATCTGGAGCCACTATACATCAAGATAAAAATTTGCAAGTAATAAATTTTGCACGAGCTAAATTGATTAGCTTAGAGGAAGCATGTTTAGCTTTAAATTATCATGAAGGTTCTGTGGATATATACCGTGTTCAGCAATTAGAACACGACATAGAATACTATAAAGAAAAGAATAAAATGGTTGAGTTTGCTGACATGATTAAGTTATTTGTTGATAAAGAAAAACATCTTGCCCTTGATGCAATCTTTCTTGACGAAGCCCAAGATCTAAATCCTTCGCAATGGAGAATGTATTTTCACATTGAAGCTCAATGTAAAAGATCCTACATCGCAGGAGATGATGATCAAACAATATATAATTTTCAAGGTGCCGATTCTAAAATTTTTATTAACCTACCTGGGGAAAGAGATGACCAGGAAAAATCTTATAGGGTTCCAAAAGCTGTCCATAAACAAGCACTAAAAATACTACCCCATATTTCTAAAAGAGTTAGCAAAAAATGGTACGCAAAAGATGAAGAAGGAGAATTTATACCAAATTGTCATTTATCAAATTTAGATTTTACTAAAGGTGAATGGATGGTTTTAGCAACAACCAATAAATTATTAAAAGAATTTTCTGAGCATTTCTACAGAACAGGTCTAAGAATATTTGGTAAGAATAACAGTATTCTACCCAATAGCGTATTAGAAGCTTATCGATTTTGGATTAAACTAAATAATGGTGAGTTGATTGCAACAGAGGACGCTAAAAAAATATGGGAATATTTACATTACAATAAGGGACATGTTAAGTACGGATCTTCTAGTGGTAAAACACTAATAGGTGACGAGATGGTTTCTTTAAACATTTTAAAAAAAGATCACGGATTATTAATTGAAGGTGATTGGCAGCAACTTAGTTTTGAAGAGGACACAAAAAACTATATAAAAAGTATTTTAAAAAGTGGTGATGATTTGTCAACAGATTCAAGAATAGAATTATCTACAATACACGGAGCAAAAGGTAGGGAAAGAGAAAATATTGTTTTATGTATGGATTACGGAACAGAAACACAATCAGAAATGTTATCTCAAAAAGCATTGGACGATCCAGACTCGACACATAGATTATTTTTTGTTGGTGTAACAAGAGCAATGCAAAGATTATATATTTTAGCACCCCTAACCTCCCATCACTACACAATAGGAGAACCAATAGTATAATGCATACATTAACCAGTGAACTTGTTTTATTATCAATGATGACTTTTTATTTTGGCATCAAACTTTATTTAGTATTTATAGTATGAGCGACGTATATAAAAAACAGATTGGTGGCGATCACTATCAATCGATGAAAATTCAACCTTCAGAATTTATAAATAAAAATAATTTGCCTTTTGCAGAAGGAAACGCTATAAAATATTTGTGCAGACACAAACAGAAAGGACAAAAGCAAGATTTAGAAAAAGCAATTCACTATTGTCAAATGGCAATAGAAAGAGATTATCCTGATGTATAATCCGTTACCACCAAGACTTACAATTAAACCTTCTTTAATTAGTGGGTTAGGACTGTTTGCAACAGCAGGTATCGCTCAAGGAACAAACTTAGGAACCACTCATATTAAAGTAGATGGTAAACTTTTTAGAACACCATTAGGTGGTTTTATTAATTGTGACGAAAATGCTAATTGTGTTAAAGTTGAAATGAGGACTGAAGGTTCCATTACAGATAAATGGAATTTAGTAACACTAAAAAATATTAATAATGGAGAAGAACTTACATTAAAATATACATTTTACACTGTGAAAAAAGATTTTTTAGAAGAAGCAGAGAAAGAAGAACTAGAAGAATCATATAATGAATCTGTGAGACAAACTAAGGAGAGAAGACACTTTCACCCAAAAGCAATAGATGGATACGGAGACTAAATTATGATTAAGATACAAACAGAATGGAACAGTCCTACTACGTTCCCGGATTTAAAAGACCATAAATACATAGCAATTGACTTAGAGACGAGAGACCCAGGTCTAAAAACTCGTGGTTCTGGTGCATTAATTGGCGAAGGAGAAATTATAGGGATAGCTGTGGCTGTTGAAGGATGGTCTGGTTATTATTCTTTTGGTCATTTAGAACAAAACCATTTTGATGAGGCTACAGTGATAGCTTGGATTAAAGACGTTTGTGCTTTACCTGCTACAAAAATATTTCATAATGCAATGTATGATGTGTGTTGGTTAAGAGCTTATGGTGTTAAAATCAATGGACACATTGTAGATACTATGGTTATGGCAGCTTTAGTTGATGAGAATAGATTATCTTATTCTTTAAATAGTGTTTCTTATGAATATCTAGGGGAAGTAAAAGATGAGGCAGCACTAAAAGAAGCTGCATCTGAAGCCGGAGTAGATCCTAAAGCTGAAATGTGGAAACTACCCGACATGTTTGTAGGTTCTTATGCAGAACAAGACGCTGAACTAACTTTGAAACTTTTTAAAAGATTATCAACAGAAATTAGATCTCAAGATTTAACAAAAATATTTGATTTGGAAACACAATTATTTCCTGGTTTAATTGAGATGAAAATTAAGGGAGTACGCGTAAACGTTGGAGCAGCTCATACGTTAAAGAAACAACTAGCATCACAAGAAGAAACATTACTCCTAAAAGTAAAAAAAGAAACAGGAATAGATGTTCAAATAATGGCAGCAAGAAGTGTAGCCAAAGTTTTTGACAAACTTGGGTTAACTTATCCCAGAACTTTAAAAACAAAAGACCCCTCTTTTACTAAAAATTTTCTTCAGGTGCATACACATCCTTTAGTTCAATGTATAGCAAAAGCGAGAGAAATAAACAAGGCACATACAACTTTTATAGATACTATTACTAAGCATCAATATAAAGGCAGAATACACGCAGATATTAATCCAATTAGAGGTGTAGGGGGAGGAACAGTAACAGGAAGATTTTCTTATTCTAATCCTAATCTTCAACAAATCCCAGCGAGAAACAAGCATCTAGGTCCAATGATTAGATCATTATTTATACCAGAACATAATCATACATGGGGTTGTTTTGATTACTCACAACAAGAACCAAGATTAGTTGTACACTACGCAGCCTCAAGTCAAAAACTTCGTGATGAAGAAGAAGTAAAAAGAATTGTATCAGAGTTTAATCATAACGATGTAGACTTTCACCAGATTGTGGCAGATATGGCAGAAATACCTAGACCACAGGCTAAAACGATTAACCTTGGTTTATTTTATGGTATGGGTAAAGCCAAACTACAAGCTGAGTTAGGTTTAAGCACTAAAAATGAAGCTGAAAAATTATTTGACAGATATCATAGTCGTGTTCCATTTGTTAGAGACTTAATGAGTAATACTTCTAGAGATGCTTCTGGTTTAGGTTATATTACAACATTACTAGGTAGAAAATGTAGATTTGATACATGGGAGGAGGATGTGTATAATCCCGGCGTTTTAACAAACCCCATGAGTCATGCTGAAGCTGAAAAAAAATATGGTGGTGAATATATTAGAAGAGCTTTTACTTACAAAGCATTAAACAAATTAATTCAAGGATCAGCAGCGGACATGACTAAAAAAGCCATGTTAGATTTATATAAGGAAGGTATTATACCACATATTCAGGTTCATGATGAACTAGATATTTCTGTAGAATCACCAGAACAGGTTGAGAAAATTATTAAAATTATGGAAAAAGCTGTTAAATTAAAGATTCCCAATAAAGTTGATTATGAATCAGGTGATAATTGGGGGGAGATAAAGGGATAATAAAAGCTTATCTAAATGCAAATATTAATGTATAATATACATTAATAAAATAGGAGTTATTATGTTGATATATGGAAAAACACTAAATGATTACTTTAAATTAGTTAAAGCACATAAGAAAAAAGTTGCTGTAGGATTAATAATAGTAGTTGCAGTCTTATATTGTATATTTTAATATACACGTCGCAATAAATTTGCGCTAAATCATTAAATCGTTAAATAATTAAGTATATAAAATGACTAAGAAATGTAAAAATTGTAATTGTGATTGTCACTGTGATGGTGATTTACATGCGGATGTGTATGGAGTATGCACCTGTGAAAATTGTAAATGTCGTGAAGTAAAAGACGAGCCAGAAGGTCTTGTGGTTGACGAGACTAAAGAATGTGAATCGTGTCAATAGGAGGTAAAGTGAATTATTATTTTACAGGAATATTAATTATATTAATAACACTATTAGCTTTTTTTGGTGGACCAGCATATTCAGGCTCCACACAAACAAATACTAGTGGCTCAAATACTGCAATCGAAGGTGGTTATAATTCAGAAGCAACAACTACATACGAATCTGGATCTACAAGTACTTCAACTACAACAAATACCACTAATTCCGATATAAAATCTGCACCACCGTCAGCTGCAGCTCCATCTTATAATAGTATGACACAAGATGTTTGCGCTGTTGGAGTTTCTGCAGGAATACAAACATTTGGTATTGGACTATCTGGTGGCAAACATGTGATCGATGAAAATTGTGAAAGATTAAAATTAGCTAGAATACTTAATGACTTTGGTATGAAAGTAGCAGCAGTTGCTATATTATGCCAGGATGAAAGAGTATTTGAATCAATGATACAGGCGGGTACTCCATGTCCAATCGATGGAAAAATAGGTAAGGACGCTTTAGCTTTATGGACTAAATATGACCATGAAAGACCTGATTACAGAACATATGTAAAACGTATGGATGATCGAAAAAAAGCTGATATAGAAGAAGAAATTAGAATAACTAAAGAACTTGAAAAAATAGAAAAAGAAAAAGCTGAAGAAAAAGCTAAGGCTCTTTCTTTAAAAATGAAAAATATGGAATGGGGAAATCATTAACAGTGAACGACAAAATTATCACCGCACTTCTTGCTATACTTATCGCCCTTGGGGGATGGACGCTCAGTCGTACATTTTCCCTCTCTCAAGATATGGTGCTTATTAAAGAAAAAGTATCACAACTGGAGGAAAAAATTGATAAAGGCCTTAAAAGAAAAAATAAGAAAAAGAAAAAACAAAAGTCTAACTGAAGTTCTAGTTCTATATTTAATAATTGGTCTAATGTTGACTTTGGTATTTTTAGCTGGATGTAATTACAATATGGTTCCCCATGAAACAAAAATAGAGTATGGTACGGTGGACATAGATGCCAAAAATGATAAACTGCAACAGAAAAAATCTATAATCCAGATTTGGAAATGGAAACAACATGATTGAAAAATTAATGACTTTACTTGTGGGAATCTTGTTGGCATTAGCCGGTTGGACGCTTACTCGTACGTTTGACCTCTCTACAACTCAAGCAGTCCAACTAGATAAGGTTGATAAGCTAGAAAGACATGTTGAAAAACTTCAAGATAAAATAGAATTGATGACTAATAAAGATGAAGAAATTATGGAACAACATAAAAAATTATTTGAAGTTCTAGGTAATAATCAACCTACAACAGGATATAATTATTAATTATGGAATTAGGTAAAGCAAGAAGCACTGAAGAAATTATAAAAGATATCAAATCTACTTTAGAATCTAAGGTGAAAGATAATGTAGCAACACATGGCGGAGAAATTAATTTTCTTTCCTATGAAAAAGGTATTGTAAGACTACAAATGGCAGGCGCGTGTTCAGGTTGTGCCATGAGTAAAAAGACACTCCATGAAGGTGTAGAAAGATTACTTATACACTATGTTCCTGAAGTAATAGGTTTATTAGGTGAAGATGATGAAGAAGCAAAACACAAAGGTTATACACCTTATTTTCCCAAAGAAATGAGTATTTAATGGCACACGAAAATAATGAAACAAAATTTTTCAGGAATAAAAAAGGTATGAAAGTTTGGTATAATGAACCTACAGTTAAATCTTCAAAGCACCCTACTAAATTAAATCCAAGATATTTAAAAACATTTAAATCAAAAGACGATGCTGAGACAGAAGCTAAAAGTATTTCAAGAAGTTATGACAGAGGTAAAAAATAATGGCACTCAAAATTTCAGACGAAGCTAAAGTTCAAATGCCTATGAAGACAGTTGCGAGTTTGATCGCGCTGGTCGCGATCGGAACCTGGGCATTTTTTTCTATCCAAGAGACTCTTAATAGGCATACAACAACCTTAGAGTTAATGGAAAAAGATTTAGAACAAAACTCAGAATTTAGAATCAAATACCCGCGTGGAGAATTAGGACAATCTTCGGGAGAGGCCGAACTTTTCATGTTGGTGGAACATATGTCAGGACAATTAGAAAAAATGGAAAGCCGGATGGAGAATATGATGTCAAATACCGTTAACATTGAACGTTTACAAAAAGATGTAGAAAAGATATTATCTGATATTGAAAAACTAAAAGATAAGCAAAGAACTTTTGGTAATGGAGGCCATCAATGATAGAGACTGTATTCGCCCTACTTTTAATCTGGGACCACGAAATTAAGGAGCATCGTATCCAGCCCACCCTCTCAAAATGTTTGAAGGCTAAGCGCTACGCGATGCGGGACAAAAAACCTGGTGACAGAGTTACCTATAAATGTATTAAATCTAAAGCTGAGATAGAAGTGTATATGGGTGAAAAGAAAATAACAAAATTAATATTAGAATAAATAATAACAAGAGGAAATAACATGAGTATAAACGGAAAAGTTAAGTGGTTTAATGAAACCAAAGGATATGGATTCATTTCACGAGACGACGACGCTAAAGATGTTTTTGTACATTCTTCAGCACTAAGAGACGCTGGTTTAAGCGGTTTAGCTGAAGGTGATTCAATAACATTTGAAGTTGAAGAGGGCGCAAAAGGCCCTGCCGCAGTTAATCTACAGAAAGATTAAACCATAAAATGATCTGGTTAATTATATTTATAGGAGTGATGGCTTATGCGGTTTATCGTATTAACACTTTTGCTGATGACGTTAACCCTTACAACTTCAGCAGAAGAAATAACAACAAATAATTTACTTCCCAACGCTGGAGATGGAGTAGACTGGGGATCCAGTTCTACTGAAATGATTAATGATAGTGGCTCTGGGAACGTTTCTAATAATTCTACCTTTAATGGCTTCACTGTTACTTGTCCTACTTCACAATCTAATTGTGGTTATAAATATGATGTAGGTGGAGATTTTGAAGTTACAGGTACTGCAACAGTATCTGTAGATGATGTTGCTTTAACTAATACTAGTCGAACCCAGGACATGTTAGACAATGGGATTACTCTTAATAATTACATAGACATTGCAAACTGTGACAATGAAGCAGGAAACTGTGAAGGTGATAGTGGGGATACAGATTCTCATACAGTTACAATTAAATTAAAAGATTCAAGTGGTACAATATTATCAACCACAACTCAAACAAGAACAATTGTAACAGGATTTAAAGGAAACTGTAATGGTTATCCTTCATCTTCTTCAGCAGGAGTGTCTGCAGCATGTGGTCAATACAATGATAAAGTTATTTATAATAATACAGGATCTAACAAAGTAGACTGGTCATGGAGTGGTACTGATAACAATACAGGCACAGCAAGCAGAGGTGGACCAAATCTTCTAGGTGCTAAACTTACAATGACTTATGATAACACTGTTTTGGATACAGAAGCATCAACAGCGCTGGAAGATATAGAAGAAACACTAGAAGATATACAAACTGAAGTCTTTGAAGACATGGAAGAATTCTATTTTGAAGAAGAATATTTTACTTTTAACGAAGAAGAGGGTTTTACTTTTGATAACGAATTCTATTTTGAGGAAGAAATGTCTTTTGATAACGAATTCTATTTTGAAGAAGAATTTTCCATGGAAGAAGAAATGTCATTTAATGAAGAGCCAATGTTTGAATTTACAGAAACAGAAATGATGGAGGAGATATATGAGGAGACAAACGAAATCGTTGATGCATTCTTACCAATGGTTTCTGAAGAAGAGGAGTTTTCATCTGAAGAGTCATTCGTCGAGACGGATGGACCCATATTTATGGAATCAACCGAGGACGGAGAAACTTTCACTACTGAAACATTTGAAGAAGAACCTGCGATGACTGAGACTTTTCAGGAAGAAGAAATGATGGAAGAGGAAGAAATGGTAGCAGAAGAATCTACTGAAATGGCTGAAGAAGAAGTAGTTGAAGAAGAAAACACTGAAATGGCTGAAGAAGAAATGATTGAAGAAGAGCCTACTGAAATGGTAGAAGCAACTAATGAAGAAGAAGAAGAAATTAAAGAAGAGAAACCTGATAGCGAGACTACTAAGAAGTCCGCTATTCAGACTAAGAAGCTTGCCAAACAAAAAAAAATACAACAGAAAAAAGCTATCGTCAAAAATCTCGCTAAAATAATGGATAAAGTTGATAAGGATATCAAGGATATTGCTAAAAATTTAGCTATAAAAAATATCATAAAAATGCAAGCAATGACAAGTGAACAAGCGTCTTTAGTTATGTACCAAAATACAGCATTTTATAAGCCAAAAAATATCTATTTAGATCAACTAAATATCTTTGATTTTAGACAAATTTATCCAAATACCAGTCTTGCAAGCTATGTTAATAGTGATAAGATGGTTATCAAAGCTAGAAAACTTGGAGAGCTAAATCTTAAAAAACAAAGGCTTTTAAAAGAATTGGAGATGTTGAAAAATGGGCAAACTTAAAGACCAACTCGCGGGAATAGCAGCTTTAATCGCAGCCATCGTTGCGATTGGTGGCGGATTTGTTAAGTATGGCGAAATCACTACTAAGCTAGATGCATTAGAGGCACGAGAACAATCAGTTGTTGATACATCAGGAATTGAAAGCTCTGTAGCAGTATTAGAAGAAAAAGTTGCAAAATTAGAAGGTAAAAAAGCTGTTGTTGTAGATCTTTCAGGAATTGAAAGTCAAACTGCAGTATTAAAAGAAAAAGTTGCAAAATTAGAAGGTAAAAAAGCTGTTGTTGTAGATCTTTCAGGAATTGAAAATCAAACTGCAGTATTAGAAGAAAAAGTTGCAAAATTAGAAGGTAAAAAAGAAGTTATTGTAGACCTATCTGGAATAGAATCAGAAATTTCAGATATAGATACAAATTTATCACAGACTAAGACTAAATCTTTGGTTAATGCTACAGAGATTGAATTGTTAAAAGTTCAAATAGAAGAAATTAAGGTTAGCACTAGCAACCCATTGGCAAACTAATACTAAAAACCCAGAGGAAATTATGCAGTTATCAAAACACTTTACTCTTGAAGAAATGACACGTTCAATGGTGGCGGCCCGTAAGGGAATAGATAATACACCAGGAGCGGGTGAAATTAAAAATTTAGAGAACGTATGCTATGAAATACTAGAACCCATACGGGTGCACTTTGATAAGCCTATAATGGTGAGTTCGGGCTACCGCTCCGAGGCGCTGTGTGAAGCGATCGGCAGCAAAAAGACCTCACAGCATGCACTGGGCTGCGCCGTTGATTTTGAAATTAATGGTATACCAAATATTAAAGTAGCTTACTGGCTTACTAACAACGTAGATTTTGATCAATGTATACTTGAGTTTTATAAACCCGATGATGGACAAGCGGGCTGGATTCATGTGAGCTATGACAAAAAAGGTGCGAATAGAAAACAAATTCTGACATTCGATGGCAAGCGGTATGAAAATGGGCTTCCAGAAATGCAATGGAAGGGGGGTAAAGTGGTAGAATGAGAGCAATATCAAAAAGATTAAGAAGGCTTATTAATAAACATCAAGGATATATTTTATTAGCAGTACTTATTATAATAATTTTAAAATGAAAAACTTTTTTAAAAAAGCAGGATCATTAAGCCCAGAAGTTACTCATGGTATTTGTCCGACATGTCAAATGCCAACAATGCTAGTATCTATAACTAAGGATTTCTATAGATGTATAATGTGTGGCTCTGATTTAGAGCAAAAAATAAATGGTATTATAAAATATATACCTTCCTCAATCATACAAAAAGAAGGAAAACCTGACATATAATGGGTAAAGCGCCTAAATTTGGAGTCAATCTTTATCACAAACAAAAACCTAGAAAGCGCCCTGGGAGACACAAAAAGAAGAGAAATAAGCACGAAAAAAGGCAACAGAAAAAAAGAAAAAAAGGTTGACAATAATCCTATAAAGACCTATATATACAAAACGAAAGCATGAATATATTTTTTTTACATAAAAATCCTAAAATTGCAGCACGTATGCAATGTGATAAGCATGTTGTTAAAATGGTGCTGGAAACAGCACAGATGCTATCTACTGCAGCGCGTAAACATGGCTATGAGTTGGGTTATAAATCAGCTTATCCTAACCATCCAATGACGTTATGGGTAAATGAATCACCTCATAATTATGCATGGGCAGCTATTCATGGTTTAGAATTAGCCAAGGAGTACACAAAACGTTACAAAAAAAGACATAGATCGCAAGACATTATAGAACCTCTATGGAGACTTAAAAAAGGTGTTAGTACAAAATGTACTACACCACCTTTATGTATGCCTGATCAATATAAAACCAATAATTATATACAATCTTATCGTAATTATTATTATTTTGAAAAAAAAAGATTTGCTAGGTATACTTATCGAATAATGCCTAGATTTATGAGAGTGGGTAATTGGTAAAATGAAAGAAATAAATATCAAAATTAAAAACATATCCCAAAAACAATGGCCTCTTTTATTAGTTGAATTAAATCTAGTGGCTCAGAACTGGAAAAGATATGGTCCAATTATAGATATTAAAGCTAAAAACTTTAATAGAATTATAAAGTGGGGAAAGAAAAAACATGGTGAATCAGGAGATTAATGGAAGAACCAGTGCATTATATGTTAATGCTCATTCAGCTAGTGGATGGAACATACATTCAAAAACTAGCGGAAGTTTTTAAAGAACCAATGACACTGATACAGTGCCTTGATTATGGAGACATGTTTAGAGAAAAGGTGTCAACTTACGTCTATGAACAAGATGGTAAGATTTTAAATAGACACATAATGAATGATGGCTCTGGAAATTTTTTTGGTATTGAATGTGTTCAAGACCCCAATAAAATGAATTAAGTGGTAGGAACCGACCTACAACTATATCGTGTTCCAATTTTATTATTATTAACTTCTCTATATCCGATTTTAGTTAATATTTTTCTGGATTCTGCATGAGCTGCTACTGAGCATGCATACCAACTATCATATATTTTAGCACTTTGAACAGGGGGTAAGCAGGTATTTTGTCCTAAAAAAGAACACACCCATATTATTAAAATAAATTTCATCTTGACAATCCTTTAGAAAATTATATATTATCCTACAAATAATGAAAGGAAACTATATCATATGACAGATATAAGCAAATATAAAAATGTGTCTTTATCAAAAGATACATACACTAAAATTGACAGGCTTAGACGAGCTATCGTACCCAATACGATTATAAGTCGAAGTCAAACAGTTAATATTTTAGTAAATGAAAAAGTAGAAAAGTTAAACGGAAAGGCGAAAAATGTTTAAAATATCACAAGAAGAGAGACAAAAACTTCTTAACTATTTAAAGGATAGACCTTATCAAGAAGTGTTCACACTGATAGCACTTATTGTAGGACTAAAACCAATTGAGAACAGTAAAGCTAAAGAAGAAAAGAAAAACTAATGACAATTTGTCCAAGATGTAAAGGCAATGGTTTTTTTAAAGTCAAAGAAAGTGCAGAAAGAAAAGTGGACAAAGTAGTACAGTGTCCAATGTGTAATTCGAAAGGAGAAGTACATGATAAAGAGTTTGATGAGTATTTTAATACTCACCCTTTGCTTAAATCACTGCAGCGTAAGCACGATGGACTTGATTAATATAGGTGCCGGTGTGTATGGAGGAATAGAAAAAAATGAGTGATAAATATTATTGGCTGTGGAGGGAGGAAAAGAAAAAAACACAGGAAGTTGAAAAAGAAAATGAAAAGTTAAAAGCTGATTTAGCTAGAGTTAAAGAAGACCATCAGTACGATAACCTTGTTCATCAAAAGGAATTAAAAGATTTGAGGAAAAAATGAACGATAAAATAAGAAAAGATTTTATTAAAGACCATGACATAGCTACTAAAGAAAATAAACAAATTAGAGTCGATTATCAAATGTTTAGATGGGGACCCCTGTTAGTTAAAACAAAAATACCTGATAAATTAAGATTACAATTTCTAAGTGAAGCCGAAGCAAGCACGTTAGATTTTAAACCTAAACTAGCGGGTATAGTTAACAAAGAAGTAGGTTTTAGAAATAGTAAAATGTTTCTACCTTTCTTTACCAAAATGTTTGATATGTACGCTGATGCTGGATTTAAATGGGCACCAGAAGTAGGATCAAAACCTGAAGATTTTAAACAACAATATACACTAGATTCTTTATGGGCAAACTTTCAAGGTCCCGGTGATTTTAACCCCCCTCACGATCATGGGGGTGCATTATCTTGGGTCATCTATTTAACCATTCCAGAAGCTCTAAAGAAGGAACGAGAGGCATATACAGGACGATCTGCAGGTCCAGGTGGCATAACCTTTATTTATGGTGAAGGACCAAGATCTTATATAACCCACCATTCACATTTTCCTGAAGAAGGAGATATGTTTATATTTCCGGCAGGATTAAAACATTGGGTGTTTCCATTTAAAAGTGACTGCACTCGTGTTTCTGTATCTGGCAACGTGGCAGATTCAATACAAATTAAAAAATTAAAAATTAAACCAGGAGTAAAATGAACCAAACAACAGCAAAAAGAGTTATTAAAAGACAATTTAATATAATCATAGATGAAGAAAAAAAATTAAAAAGAATTTTGTCTATGGAAACGAACGACGAGCATCCAAAGGCTTTGTTTGATGGACTATATACGAGAGTCGAGCAGCACTTAGATGAAATTGTTAAGGCTCAAAATAAAATAGTTTTATTACAAAGTATAGTTAATCCAGATGAATAAAATATTTATAATTATCTTTACTTTTTTAGGACTTATATCCTTGTTATCTTTATATATGCTGGTGGTAGTACTATGAGTTGTCTAAGTTTATTGTTTGCAGCATCGCTGCATATAGGGTTAGAAAATAAATATAATAATTATCATCCACATGTAAGGTGTCAGACCGATTCCCTGATATCTGGTGTATACTACAATAGTGAAAATAGAATATCTAGTTATGTTGGAATGACATACGAAGGATTAGAACTTGGATTAGTCACCGGTTATAAAAGTCAAGATATAGTTCCTATGATTAGATATAAAAGAAACAATTGGTTTATAGCTCCTGGTTATGAAAGTGATGGAACTTATGGAATTGTAATTGGATTGGAATTTAAATTAAAATGATTCTAAAATGGATACTTAATAAAAGAATTTTAAAGGAAGAAAAGATTAATGTTAAAGATTAAATTATTAATAGTACTAGTAATGATGGCAGCTGCAAGTGGTGGATATTTGTATGTGAAGAAACTACAAAAGGACAATGCTATTCTTAAAGTCAATCAAATTAAATTAGAAACTGCTGTCGAAGATAATAATAAAGTTATTGAACAACAAACAGCAGATTTAAAAAAAATTAGAAGTACATTAAAAGTCATTGAAGAAACAAATAGAAAGTTACAAGAAGACAGAAATAAATTATCAAATCGGTTAAGTAAACACGACATTGGTAATTTAGCAGAAAACAAACCAGGTCTTGTTGAAAAGATTATTAACAAAGCAAGTAATAGTGCTGTTAGATGTATGGAGATAGCATCTGGCAGTCCATTAACGGAGGAGGAATTAAATGGTTCGCCAAATAGGGAATGCCCTAGTTTTTGGCCTAGCGATACTACTACTGAGTAGTTGTGTTAGTGCTGTAAAAGAAATTAGTAGTTATAAAATTGAGAAGAAAAAAGAACCTTTAGCAATACAGGATCCTTCGCCATTACAATTACAAAAGGTTGGTTGGATTATTATTACTAAAGAAAATGCTGAAGAAGTATTTGAAAAAGTAAAAAATGATAAAAATGGTGACTATGCTTTATTTGCATTGACCGACACTGGTTATGAAAAGTTAGCATTAAACTTTGCTGACATACGAAATAAATTAGCAGAGCAAAGGCAAATTATATTGTCTTACAAAAAATACTATGAAAGCGAAGATATACCTAGATAAATTGGTTACAACCGATGATATATGTTAACAAAAACCTGTTCCATCTGTAAAAAAGATTTACCTTTAGATCAGTTTTATTTAGATAAAACGGGTCGCCATAATTTCTGCTGCACGCCTTGCGATAAAAAACGAAAAGCTGTGTATAGGCTTGAAAATAAAGAGAAAATTACCCTTCAAGAACATAAATATATGAACACCGAAAGAGGCTATGTTATGGAAGTAATCAACGGCATATTCTATAGACACAAGAAAAAAAATGCAAGACTTAAATGGGTGCCTGATTGCACTAGAAAAGAAATTTACGCTGAGCTCATGTTATATATTCAAGATCACGGAAGGCATTGTGAATATTGCAAAGAGCCTTGGACTTATAAGCGAGTGTTGAGCGACAAGGAACGAGGGTACAATGAACGGGGACCAAAGATAGTAACAAATTTTTCAATAGATAGACTAGATGCAACTAAAACTTATATGTTAGATAACTTAGTTTTCTGTTGCGTTGGTTGCAATTTAAGAAAAAATCAGGTAAGGTTGTCTGATATATTCAATATTTTGAGAGTTTATATAAAAAGAAAGATTAGTGACGAAAGAAAAATATAAAATTTTAGATCTCTTTAGTGGTATAGGTGGCTTTAGTTTAGGACTAGAGAGAACAGGACATTTTGAAACAACAGCGTTTTGTGAAATAGATAAATTTTGTAAATTAATACTTGATAAACATTGGAAAGGAACTAAAATATATGACAATGTCAAAGAAATCACGAAAGAAAGACTCGAAGCAGACGGAATTCAATTTCCAGACATCATCACAGGGGGTTTCCCCTGTCAAAGCTTCAGCGTCGCGGGCAAACAAAAAGGAACGAGTGACAGTAGATATCTCTGGCCAGAGATGTTTCGCATCATCAAAATATTCAAACCGAGGTACGTTATTGGCGAGAATGTGCGAGGCATTGTTAACATCGAAAACGGCATGGTCTTCGAGACTGTGTGCTCTAACTTGGAAGACGAAGGATACGAAGTCCAACCGTTTCTTATTCCAGCTGCAAGCGTCGGTGCTCCCCACAGAAGAGAGAGAGTCTGGTTCATTGCAAGTTTGGTCAACACCGAACACAATGGATTATCTACCTCAAAGATCGAAGGAAGCTCTGCTGCGTCAAGCGACAACAACGAGAAAGGGCAGAACGAGACCAGCGAATTTAAGGGAACAGGTGGATCCAGAGACAGTGAGAATGTGGCCAACACCGAGAGCAAGGGATTACAAGGACGGACAATCAGTTCCACCATCAAGAGTGAAGAACCCAGAGTTAGCAACACTTGGTCAGAAAGTGATGATAGAAGAACAGAAGATGTGGCCAACACCACAGAAAGCAGATCATCTAGCGAATCAATCGGAGACATTGGAAGCGTGGGAGAAGAGATCAAAAGAGAAGAAGAAGGAAGGAATCAATCTTCAGTTCGCACTTCGACACGCAGTACAGAAAGAACCCGGAAAGATGTGGCCAACACCAGTTCAGGACGAAGTTCATTACAGGAAAGAGAAATACAAACAGGGAGGAACAGCTCTCAGCACCAAAGTTGGTGGCACGTTGAACCCAACGTGGGTCGAGTGGCTCATGGGGTATCCGGAAGGGTACACCGACTTAAAGGATTGGGCAATTCTATCGTCCCGCAAATCGTCGAAGAAATAGGACGTGCTATTATTAAGGTTGAGAGAGAATGAAAAAATTAAAACCTAAAGATAATAAATTTCATAAAGGCAATAGTGTCGATGGAAAACATTACTGGCTTACACCAGATAAATTAATGAAAGAATTAAATGATGAATTTAATTTTGATTTTGATCCTTGTCCGTACCCTAAACCAGAAGATTTTGATGGGTTGACTAATGAATGGGGGAAATCTAGTTACGTTAATCCTCCGTTTGGTTCAATTATACATGAGGGAAAAAAGAAAGGTGCGACTGCTTGGGTTAGAAAAGCAATAAAAGAAAATGAAAAAGGTAAAGATGTTGTTTTAGTTTATCCAATAGATAAATGGATTTTAATGATGGTTAAAGCTGGAGCTGAAATTAGAAATTTAGGAGATGTTAAATGGTTAGCAACGGAAGATAAATCAGAGGGAAAAGGAACAGGTAGGCATATAGCTTGTTTTGTTTTGAAAGGTAAAAATGATACCTTTCCCAGATAAAAAATATAATATTATTTATGCTGATCCAGCTTGGCATTTTAAATCTTGGAGTAAAAAAGGTAATGAACGATCTGCTACACGACATTATAATTGCCTTAATGTTGACGATATATGTAATATTCCTGTTACTTCTATTGCTGAAAATGATTGTATTTTATTTATTTGGGTTATTGACTCAATGCTTCCTGAAGCTATGGAAGTTATTAAAAGATGGGGTTTTAATTATAAAACGGTAGGCTTTACTTGGGTTAAGCAAAACAAAAAATCTGATGGATATTTTACAGGATTAGGCTATTGGAGTAGGTGCAACCCTGAACAATGTTTATTAGCTACTAAAGGTAATCCAAAAAGATTATCAAAATCTGTTAGGCAACTAATAGTTAGTAAAATTAGAGAACACAGTAGAAAACCTGATTGTGTTAGGGATAGAATAGTTGAGCTCTGTGGTGATTTACCTAGAATTGAATTGTTTGCTAGGCAGAAAGTTGATGGTTGGGATGTATGGGGGAATCATTTGTAATGACATTTACATATAAAAATAAAACTGGTAAATCAACTCCAAATGACGATGTAATGACTAACGAAACATCAGCAAAAATAATAATAGATTATTTTAAACCCACAGGATTTATTTTAGAGCCATGTAAAGGTACTGGTGTTTTTTATAATTTGTTTAAAGGTAAAAAAGATTGGTGTGAAATTAAAGAAAATAAAGATTTTTTTAATTATCAAAAAAAAGTTGATTGGATAATCACAAATCCACCTTTTAGCATATTTGACGAATTTCTAATTAAATCATTTGAAATAGCAAACAATGTAGTTTTTTTCTGTCCAATAGTTAAGGCTTTTAAAGGTAAAAAATTAGATCAAAAAATTAGGAAATATGGAGATATTAAAGAAATAGTTCATATGGGAAGTGGTGGAAAACATGGTTTTCCATTTGGTTTTTCAGTCGGATGTATTCATTACAAAAAAAATTATCGAGGAAATATTAAATTTACAAGAAAATATTAATTTGAAAGGTAAAAAATGAGAAACTTATTCGAAACTTGTATTGATGTGGGGAGTGGCCTGATACTAGCAACGAGCATTCAATTGCTTATCTTTCCTTTCTTTGGTATGTATCCAACGGTATGGGAGAGCTTTCATATAGCCGTAATCTTTACTGCCATATCTATTTGTCGGAGCTGGTGCTGGAGAGCTTATTTTAGGAGAAAAATATGAAATGGAATAAACTATATAAATATCCTAAAAGTATAAGGGAAACACTAAAGGGAGGGCGACATTATGATGTTAATGACGAGAAACTACCAAGTGTTACAACGATATTACAAGCGACTCAAAGCCTTGAAAAAGCTGAGAGCCTCTCCCGCTGGGCTTCGAGAGTTGGCCAAGTTGAGGCGGATAGAATCAGAGACCAAGCTGCCAAGCGTGGCACAGCGATGCACTCATATCTGGAGACGTATTTGCAAGGTGGTAAGATCCTGGATTTAAGAGACGTGGGGCGAGAAGCGAGCAGCATGGCGGAGACTATTATTGAAAAAGGTTTTCCTGATCTTCATGAGGTGTGGGGTGTTGAATGCACTTTGCACTATCCTGGATTGTATGCCGGTCAAACCGATATGTGTGGAATTTATCAAGGGCGCGAAAGTATAATAGACTTTAAACAATCCAACAAACCAAAAAAGATCGAGTGGATAGATGATATGTTCTTGCAGCTAGTGGCTTATGCTACAGCTCATGATTGTATTTATGGCACAAAAATTGAACAAGGGGTGATCTTAATGTGTACACCGGATAACTTCTTTCAAAGGTTTATAGTAAATGGCAGCGAGTTTCGAGAGTGGAAATGGAAATGGCTGCGAAAAGTTTCAGATTATTACGAGTTAAAATTAAGTTACACGGGTGATGAGACACCCGTGTAAGTTGCAACTTACTGGCTTTTATTTATTTCTGTTTTCTCTACTTCAAAGTAAGATGAATTTTTATATCTATCTACTTCATCATCCCATTTTTGAACTATACAATAGAACATTTTATCAGCCTTGTCCCAGTTACAAACAAGCCGTCTCTTTATTTTAGGATCTCTTGCCATGCTTTCTCCTTTCTATGAAACCTTTTAATATTCATACTTTTAGCTTATAGGATTATATAGGATAAGTCAAGAAACAAATTGTCGCACCCCATATGTTGTGTCAATCACTTTTTACGCGAAAAGTATATTGTGTCTAAAATGTGGCGAGTGCCATAAAGTTGCCACAAAATTTAAGGCAAATATATTGGCTTACAACGTTACTTAGAACTAAATTGGGTGCTAAGGTGTGGCGAAAACGCACAGTGTGGTGAAAATGCACACCCCTTTTTGCGCTGAAAATGTGGAAGATTTTTCAAAAATACAGCAAAATCGGTGCGACAGTTTGTCCATTTAGCCGATTTCTCTTCAAAAGTGTGGAAGAAAGTGCCAAAAACCCCCGTAAAACGCACACTAAATATCAAAAATGTGGAAAACGTGGAAGGTCGGAATCGCTATTAACATTGGTACATAAGGATAGTACGTGTTTTCCACATTTCCACATTTATTTTCCCAAACTTGGGGCGAGTGTGCTCAAAAGTATTTTACGTCTTTATGTAGAAATGTAGAAAGTGTTCAATACTAACGGTTTTTCACGATTTAGCCTGTTTTGAAAACGTGGAAGATTCGGAAAATTTTTAAAAAGTGTTGTATACCAATGATTATTTAAGGTTTACTTCCACATTAAAATGTGGAAGACAAAAATATGATCGGAACGGTGATAAGTATGATGACAGAGACGGAATTTTGGGATAAGTTTAACAAGAAACACAATCCAGGCTACTGTTATGCGAAAAAGAAAATCAAAAAAGAAAACAAAGAGAAGAATCAAAAACAAGAAGACGATCCCTCTAAATTTAAAATCTTTAGGAAATGATATAGCTGCATACCCGTTTGTAGAAATAGAATGGGCGGACATTGAAGGTGATGCCGGTTGGAGTTCTACAAGATCTTTAAACAAGTCTAAGTTGCCTATGTGTGTATCTAAAGGTTATCTATTAAGTCAAAAAAACGGTGTCACTAGAATTTTTTGTGATTATATTAAAACAAAAGATAAAGAAACATTTGAAGATATTGGTAATACAACTCTAATACCAACGGCAGTAATTCAATCTATTAGAAAGATTAATTAAGTTTTTTAAGGTTTGGAATTCTTGAATATTTAACTTTCTTTTTAACTTCTTTTTTAATATCTTCAGGCTCAACACCTTCAAGTATAGGTGAGTATTGATCTATAATATCTTTCATCCTCGTCTCTAGTTCCTCAGCAGACAGATCATCTAACTTGCCTGTTCGTATAATTTTTTGTTCAATATATAATCCGGCTGCTTTACCTCTGGCAACTTCTGCGTTAACTGCGGCGGACCATGCACCTTTTTTTAATGCCTCTTGTCTAATTTTTCCAAGCTCTGTTATATGTCGGCCGTAAGTAACATCATATTTTTTTTGATATTCTTCTCTTATCTCCCCAAGATATTTAACTACTAATGGGTATTTTTTTGGACTTTGTAATTCTGATGCTGTAATTCTTGCTCTGTCTTTTGCGTAACCGGCTTCAATTGCACATTCAAATGCGTATTTACGACCTTCGTTAGTGACAAGTTCATGGGCAAACTTAATTTGCATTTCTGTTAATTTTTTTGGAACTCCCATATATTGACTAATACCGTAACTTAGTGTAAAAAGCAAGTAATGATTGACGCTAAGATAATACGACAAGTATTAGATAAGTTTTTGAAAGCAGAGACAGTTAAACACGCTAGAATGCAGGTTAGAACATTAGATGGTGTATATCACGACATTAAAGCTGTAAAACTGTTGGAAAACAGAATTCTAGGCGCAAGAGAATCACACCGAATCGTTATAGAAGTTATACCTGAACATGCACCTATGGGTAAAGTCATTAAAGATCATGGTGGAATAGTCTTATAGTGAGTGATTTAAAAACAGTATCATTATTCGACACATTCGTTTATCAGGCAGAAATACCAAAGTATTTAGATAATAAAGATTTTATGTCTGCTTGTAATGAGCATACAGATAAAGCAATATTGGATGCAAAACAAAGTATTGAAGATAGACATAAGCAATTAAACGCACCTATTAAAGATCATGGTATGTCCTATCATTCAGGACCAGAGCTTTACAAAGATGAAAGATTAAAAGAGTTTGAATTGTTAATAAGAAATACCGGTAAAAATATTTTAGAAGATCAAGGATTTGAATTAACTAATTATGCTTTAAGCTATACTGAAATGTGGATTCAAAAATTTGCGTTTGAAGGTGGTGGACATCAAGATACTCATGTCCATTGGGATAATCATATCTCAGGTTTTTATTTTGTTGAATGCTCTGATAGAACATCAAAACCTATCTTTCACGATCCTCGTTCAGGTCGTATGATGTTAAACTTACCTATTAAAGATCATTCTAAGCTCTGTCCAGCTATGGAAAGACAGATTTTTTCAGTTAAACCAGGTACATTATTGTTATTTAATTCGTGGCTGCCACATCAATTTAGTGTGGACAATGGCGTTGATCCGTTTAGATTTATTCATTTTAATCTACAAGCTAAGAAATTAACTATTTAATTCCAAAAAATAACTGCAAATAAAATTGACAAAACTATAAGCACTATAATTCTTAATGTATATAATATTATTTTTTTCATTCTTTAACTTCCATTATATCACCTATTAGTTTATTTAATCGTTCAACAGATTTCTCTAGCACTTTCATTCTATTTTCTAGGTGGATGATTTTTTGTCTTTGGTATCGTTCATCCTTATTTTTGTCGTGTAGTTCAAAATGTGTTTCATCTTGTTGTGTCATTGTTTCCTTTGCAATAATAAACTACACCACAAATAAGTGGTGCAAGTATGATAGTTAATAATGTTGTATCAATACAAATCATATCGTGTTTCTATCCTTTCTGTTTTCCTTTAGTTTCCATCTAACAAGTAGGGCAATAACCTCTATAATTCATGTCTCTTTCATCTGGTTTGATGTACTCGCCACACTTTAGGCATAACCCTCTACTTATTAAATCTTCTTTTTTGGCTTTCTTGTCTATCCAATCTTTTCTCTCACTATTAGCGAAATTGCTCCAAACTACTTCCCTAATAGTTGTGTCCATATCTTCAACATCTGATTTATCTTCTTTAATACAAGTACAATTATATTTAGAACTATTATTTTGATTTTCTGCGATATAAATTGCATCTTCTTTGGTCTCATTTTGAATTAAGTAAGTGTCTTTGTGTTGAATGTTATAACTCAATGTTACTTTCCAATCTTTTTTCATTTTTTTGGTTTTATATGTTTATAATCAATATAATCTGAACACCATTCATAGAAATCATAATCTGAATTTGACCATAATTCAGCAAAATCAGGTTGTTCTTTTCTTAATTGATTGTATTCATGTCTTACTTCTTTTTCTGTTTTCATTTTCTCCTTACAGTTTATCTAAAAAAGGATCTGGAAACTTACTGTCTCTCTTAATATCCTTTTTAATTTCATCTTTTTTATTTTCTAAAAAAGTCTTGATTGCAGCTTTAGAGCTTAACTTGTCTAGTTCCATTATTATATCTTTTAATAGAAATAACTTTCCATGATTTGAGCTTGATCTGTTTGAATCGTGCATTGATTTTGCAAGAGTCCTCATTAAATCTCCTGGTTTTTCCATTTTATTTTCTTTCATTAGTTTGTGGTTTATTCTTCTACTTCTAATCTATCAGTATAATCTTCCTTGCCTTTAGGTGTTACAGTTATAACTAAATTATTATTATTAAATTGTTTAGTTTTTTCTATTCTTATGTCATATCCTTTGTAATTTAACCAAAGAGCATCACCGATCATTTCTACATCTTTCATTAATTTATTTTTCATTTTTTTCCTTTCTAATTAACTATTTTGTTTTAATTTATCTTTTAATATTCTGTCATTTTCAGATTTAATAGAAAATTTAATTACTTCTAGTTCTTCTATAATAGAATTGAGTTGATTTAGACCTTTACCAATTAATAATTCTTTTAATCTTTTAATTTGTCTTTCTAAACCTCTTTCTTCTACTAGCATATGTTGTGGTTCTATCATTTTATTTCCTTTCTAATTAACTATTTTGTTTTAATTTCCTCTAACATATCTGTATCTAAGTCTTCACACAAATATTCTAAAGGTTTATATCTAACACCATCTTTCAATTTAAATTCTTTGGTAGTGCCATCTTTATTTTCTATTTCGTTTCCATCTTCATCTAATAGATAAAATTTAATATCTAATATTGAAGTTCCATAGTTTTCATATTGTTTCATTTTTTCCCTTTCTATTGTTTTTCCGTATGACCTCTACTACCCAAAAAGGTTTCAAAGCTACTGTGCGTGTCTCTACGGCAGAGTTTTATTTTATAATAAGTCCAAATTACACCTTTTGCACTTAGTATGTTTAAAAGAGTTTGTTTTTTTAACTCCTCTAAATTTTGTGTTATTAATTGTTTATTCATCTTTCTTATTTTCAATTTCTCTTAATAATAACTTGTCCTTTATAAATTGTCTAACACTTTCACTTATCTCGTCTAATATTTTATCTCTTTCTCTTTTTCTTCTTCTATTACTTTCTACAAATTTCATAGGGCTTGATTTCTGATTATAAAGGATACTTTCCTGGACAAAATAATTTTTTGCGTCTTTTCCATTACTTGTTTCAAACGCAATTTTGCTTAACTTATCTCTAGCTTTCTCTTTACCATACAATTTTATATACGTTCTTTTAGTATCAATTGTAAATTTAATATATTCTCTACTTTTTGTCATATTATGATTGCTTAGAGTTATCTAAAAAATCTTTTAGTTCTTCTGTATAAAATTCTTCAATTTCTTTTTTAGTTGTTTTATAGAATGATTGAGTCCATTTCATACTCTTAATCGGAATATGATTAAAAGGCTCATAACATATTGCTTGTTGTGATATTTCAACCTCATTTGGGGTGTGTTTAAATACAATAAACCATATATCTTTAAATTTATCGCATTTAAGTATTGGTTCATCAATTCCACGATTACCCAAATATTCTATACATTTTTGTTTCTGTTTATTTGTCATTTTTTTTCTTCGCTAATAAACTAGTGTAAATATTTTTAAGTAAAATAAGAATAGGGTGATTATCATAAAGAGTACCACTTGCTTTCATCATATCTGCCATTGTCAAAGCACTTTTAAGTTCTTCTTTTTCTACTGTTATCTTAATCATATTTTTTTGTTTTGATGCTTGTTTCATTTTCTTATATCCTTTCTTATGTTTTGTAATTGTTGAGTTCGTAAGACGGCATCTGCGAATCTTTGGTTCTCGGCTTGTTTTCTGTCAAGTTCTCTTATTTTCATTTCTGAATATAGAAATAAAAGAAATCCACCAATAATCAAAGTCACGCCTATTAGCATTATTATATTATAGTTCATTGTTTATCCTTTCTATTTTTTAAATTGTTTTAAATACTCTTTAGAAACTAAAACATATCCTTTATTAAAAGGTGCTTTAATCCATTTATGAGTTTTAAGATTTACTTTGAGTCTTTCTTTTTTCATTGTTTTTTCCTTTCATTAATTATCTTACAATATCCTATTTTGTAATCAAGTTTTAAATTTAACTCTACCTGGAGTTGCATTAATACCCTAACCAATAAAAAACCTCGATTGCTTTATAATTAGCCCTATTTCCACATTTTTTAATAAAATCCTTTAATTCTGAAAAATTAGAATTTCCATGTTCCTTAATGATTCTCAAAGCCTTCTTTTTGGTTATTATTTCACCTTTTAACTCTTTTAAGTTCATTGTTTGCTTTCTATTCTACAATAAAAAAATCTTCTTCTTTACCATTTAATTTATTTTCGTATTCTGTACCTTCTAATCCATGTAATCCGATACAATGGTCATTTAAATTACAATAAATAAGATATTGTCCAGATTTGCCTTTTATTACATCATAAGCACGATTTGACCAATGCACTTTTTTACCGACATCAATCGCTTTTTTTATTTCTTTTATATTCATTGTTTTTCTTCTTTCTTTGTATTTTCATAAGAAATGAAATAATCTATATCTTGTTGATTGTTCCACATCTCAATGAATTTCTCTAACCATTCTTTTTGTTCTTTAGTTAGATTTTTTCTACCTAGAAGTTCTTCGTCTGCACTTCCCAATGGTTGAAGATTGTTTTTATCTCCCCATTTATTGTAAATATCCGTTAGTTTATTTAATGTAGTCATTGTCTTATTTTCCTTTCTTCTTCTTTTTTCTTTATATATTCTTGTGTGTTTTTTTCTACATCTGTTTCAAGTATAGAAAAAACTTCTTCACATATACGACCACCATCTCCAACGGCATAATTAATGGCTTGTTCTATTTCTTCTACTGTATATTTTTTCTTCATTGTTTTCCTTTCGTTTTAGTTCTGATCTCATCAGTTGTGTATTTAACACAATACACCCTTTTTAAAGGGTGTTTCGATCTATCCTATATTAAATTATTATTTGCATATTTACTTAAAATCTTAATACTATCTAAATAATGATTGTTAGAATCAAACTCTTTTTTTACCATATTTTTAAAAGTTTTATTTTCTAGTAGTAATTGCCAAACTGCCGTTGTTTCATTTTCTACACCCGTAGCAATTAAATTACATTTTCTTTGATTTATAAAATCTTCTTTTATTCTTTTTTCATAAGCCATTGTTTTACCTTTCGTTTTGTTTCTGATCTCCTCAGTTGTGTATTTAACACAATACACCCTTTTTAAAGGGTGTTTCGATCTTTAATGCCCCATATAAGCATTAGTTTGATATTTAGGTTTTCCATCCCATAAGTAAGCATAAGCAAAAGATGAAATTTTTACAGAATTATTGCTATTAGCAAATTTAACTAATTCAAGATTTTTAGTTTTCCATTTTTTGTCAATCTCGCAATAATATTGCTTTTTTGTCCAATGGTTACCAATAGACTCGTGAGGGGTTGCCTTGTCGTGAATTCCATCACTTTCGGCATTAGTACCCAAACCAACAATTTTTATTTTTCTTTTACCTATTACTTCAGATACTTTGAAATAATCAACATTGGTTTGGTCATAACCCCAAGAACAATAAAGAATATCCCCAACTTTTAAAGTGTGGGGTTGTGTTCTCTCCTCTTTATATTTGTTTTTAGACTCTATTCTTGAAGTATTGGTTTCAATAGTTTTAAGACATTGTTTGTTAAATTGTTCCATATCTTTAAATCTATAAAACCATCTCGTATTGAAAGATTTATTTGTAAAGCATTTTCCAACAATCCAAACTTTTCCTTTTATTTCTTTTTCACTTAAAAAGAATTGTAAGTTGTTTTGGTTATCGAATTTAACTTCTTTATAACTAGAGTCTAAAAATCTCTTGTTATGTATTTCTTGTAGTTTTTCTTGTTTCATTGTTTCCTACTTTCTTTGTTTTGTTTCTGATCTCATCAGTTGCATATTTAATGCAATACACCCTCAATTGAGGGTGTTTCAATCTAGTGTTGTTCAACTTTTGCTTTTTTGTAATCAAATTCTTCATAAAACATTGAGCCACCTATACCACCTTCAATTGGCATAGATAAAGATTCTGGAACTGAGTTTTTTGCTTCTTCTTTATTGTTTGCTTTAACATCAAAATAAGCAAGTGATTGAATTTCTATTCTGTAAGTTTTCATAGTTTCCTTTATTGGTTGATTTGTATTTTTCATATTAGAATTATCTTATATTATCCCATAATATAAACAACCCTTAAAATAAATTAAATACTACCTGAAGTTGTAGAGCTTTATTAAAAAGCCTATTATTTTGAGTGAAAAAAGGGTATAGATTACGCTGAAAAATGGTAAAGAATGAGTCCGAATTGTGGCAATATTTAAAGAAGAAAACGCCAGATATAAAGTGGACAAAGATTGAGAATACTAGCCATTTAGGCACACCAGATCTATTAGGGTACAACAATAATAAGACTTTTTTTACTGTTGAACTGAAAGTTACAAAGCGTAACAATAACAAGCTATCCTTCTCTCCTCACCAATTGGCTTTCCATATCCAACACCCTAAGAATTCTTTTATCCTTGCGATGCAACTAGTTGATGAAGTCATAAAACTTTATGAAGGCAACCAAGTCGAGTCCCTCGCTACTCGTGGCCTTAAACTAGAACCGATTCGCGAGGGATTGGAGTCGTGTATCGAGAGACTCGAAGACTTATAGCAAATATTTATTTGTGCTGATAATTATAGATAATTGGCAACAATCGGCGATAACGATTACTTATCGGAAGTCTTGCCACTCGTTGCTAGTACAACTTCAAGTAGAATTTATAGAGGTACCAGACTCGTTCTAGGATTTGCGACTTTTATATATATTAAATATCTTTATAAAAAAAAGATACTAACTCTTACACTTTATTGCTTGATTTGGACGGTTTCAGTCGGTAAAAACAAAATGGGTTCCAAAAACACCTTAAAAAAATTTTGCAAAAAAATATATGGCTATAGACTTAGAAAAGATCAAAAAACTCCCACCAGATATAAAAAAAGACTTCATGAGGATGTATTTGAGGCTCGCAGAGAAGAAAAAAATTTTAAAAATTCGTGAGGACTTTTTAAGTTTTACCAAGCATATTTGGCCTGAATTCATCGAGGGAGCTCATCATAGAATTGTTGCAAAAAAATTTAACGATTTGGCACAAGGCAAACTTAAGAGATTAATTGTCAATATGCCGCCAAGACATACAAAATCAGAGTTCGCTAGCTCCTTGCTACCCGCTTGGATGATCGGGCGAACACCTAAACTAAAAATTATTCAAACCACTCACACAGGGGAACTAGCAATAAGATTTGGGCGTAAAGCTAAAACACTAATGGATAGTCCAGAATATAAAGAAATTTTTGAGACAAGATTAAGGGAAGATAGTCAGGCAGCGGGCAGATGGGAAACAGCGCAAGGCGGCGAATATTTCGCAGCAGGTGTCGGCGGTGCAATAACAGGTCGTGGTGCCGACTTATTAATTATTGATGATCCACACTCAGAACAAGACGCAATGAACCTAACAGCGCTTGAGAAGGCTTACGAGTGGTATACATCAGGTCCTCGTCAAAGGTTACAACCTGGAGGATCTATTGTTTGTGTAATGACGAGGTGGAATACAAAAGATCTAACGGGGATGTTATTAAATCATCAAAAGGAAGCAAAATCGGATCAGTGGGAGCTCATTGAGTTTCCAGCGATTATGCCTAGTGGTAAACCCGTATGGCCGGAGTATTGGAATTTCAAGGAACTAGAAACTGTTAAAGCATCTATAAGTGTTGCTAAATGGAACGCCCAGTGGATGCAAAATCCAACATCTGAAGAAGGTGCTATTATAAAACGAGAATGGTGGAAGAAGTGGGACAAAGATACACTGCCAAAATTAGAGCACGTTATACAATCTTACGATACAGCTTTTATGAAGAAGGAAACAGCGGATTATTCTGCTATAACAACTTGGGGCGTGTTTCGAGAAACTGAAGACAAGCCAACGAATTTAATTTTGGTAGATTCATTAAAGGGCAGATACGAGTTTCCAGAACTAAGAAGAAAAGCACTAGAGCAGTATAAGTACTGGAAACCGGAGACAGTATTGGTTGAGGCCAAAGCATCAGGTCTACCTTTAACTTACGAACTTCGTAACATGGGCATACCGGTGGTCAACTTCACTCCTTCACGTGGAAACGATAAGCATACCAGAGTTAATTCTGTTGCACCTTTATTCGAAAGTGGTATGATATGGGCACCTGATCAAAAATTTGCTCAGGAGGTCATTGAGGAGTGCGCAGCGTTCCCCTATGGCGATCATGACGACTTAGTCGATAGTATGACTCAAGCTGTTATGCGATTTAGACAAGGTGGGTTAATTCCCCACCCAGAAGATTACAAAGATGAGAAGATCATCAAAACTAAAATGGTATACTACTAATGTCTAGCTTAACCGATAAATATACAAAAAATTATAGCCCAGCAAAACGAAAAGAATTTGAAAAACGTGTGTTTGAAAATCTTGGCAACATGTCAGAACTATCAGCGATACAATTAGTTTTAGCAGAAATGAGATCTGGTAATAAGAAAGGTGGTCTTATTGACAAGCCACTAGGAGCTGGAGGTAAAAAATAATGGCGGAGTTTATTGGTAATACATACAACGGTATCGCAGGCATACTGGGCGAGAGAACTGGATTATTTGATGGTGGACCTCCAGGTGTGTATGGTAGAGAAGAAGGTAGTGGTTTTTCTGATAGAGAACGTCACGAACGAAGACAAAATGTAAAGGGACCACCAGGTGGTGGAGATCCTAAAATGACTTATACAAAACCTTCTACAATTCATGAGGATGTAAAAGAGCCACCATATATTCCTGTTCCAGAACCCATCACACCTAAAATTAAAAAAACAATAGAAAAAAAGATTGAACCTATTAAAAAAATTGTCGAACAAAAACAGAAAGACTATTTCTTCAATAAAAAACTTTGGGAGAATTTAGAAAAATATAAAACAATTGGAGAAGACTTTTCATTTTTTCCAGATAGGGGTAATAGGCAAACATCATTTAAATCAAAGGATCTTTTAAATAAATTTTTAACAAATATATCACTCGAGTATCCCGATATCAAAATGACAGATGAGTTTGGTTATGTTGATAACGACAAAGTAAAACAAGTTATTGATCAGGCTTATTTTGATGGAAAGATATCTATTGGTGATAATATTAATATTACAAGAACATTAGACTCCATGGGAGAAGGTGTGACAGGAGTTAATTTAGGTACGAAATATTTGGATATTTCAGGGCTCCCTGAAGCAAATAAATATACAGTAGGTTCAAACCTTAATATCGGAGATTTAGGTCTTGGTTTTACAGGTAATGTTCAAGACGAGCATTTTACAAAAAAAGGAGCAACATTTGATTATGGTGATGGAACATTAACGGGTGGAATTACAAAAGATTATGATAGGGATTATACTCTTAGCGAGTTAGGTCTTGATAAAACTTTTGACTTAAATGATCTTGCAAAATTAAATCTTCAAGGGAATATTTCTGATCTTAGATATGATGGTGAAAACTATATTGATTATTCCTTAACTCCAAGACTTGATGCTCAAATTCCAGTTGGAAGTGGAAATGTATCAGCAAATATTGCTAAAAATATTATAGAAGGTGGAACGCCTGATTTAGGTTTAGGATTTTCTTATCCATTTGCTGGAGGAGATTTTAAAGTAGGAGCCAGTGATATACTTTCAGAAAACCCTAATGCTTTATTAAGTTATGGGTATGAAAAAGGTGATCCATATTCAACCGATCCATATCTTGAATTTAAAGCTAACTGGGACCCTATCGAAGGAGACAAAAGTGCATTTTTTGGACTTACAAAGAGATACGCAGGCGGCGGTATTGCGAGCATGCTTGGTAAACCGACATACGCGAACGGTGGCAGGGTACGGATGGCGAGCGGCGGAGTACCTAACGTATTAAAACTTTAATGACCATAGGCAAGAAATCAGGACCACCACCAAAAAGAGGACCTAATCCACAAGGCTTGAATATTAGATATAATACTGTTAAGACTACAACAATACCGGAGAACATAAATGGCAACAATAGACAAGTCTTTACCCAACGAGGTAAGGAAAGAAATAAACATTCCTAGTGAGGAAGAGCTACAAGTAGAGTTTGAACAAGAGACAGGACCACAGGATGTTAAAGGTCCAGTTGATGTTCAAGAAAACGAAGACGGTAGCGTTGATATAAATTTTGATCCTTCTAAGGTTAATCTTGAAGGGGGTCAAAACCATTTCTCGAACCTCGCTGAATATTTACCTGATAATGTATTAGATCCTTTAGGCGCAGAACTTGCTGATAATTACACCGATTATAAATCTTCTAGAAAAGAGTGGGAAAAAACTTACACTCAAGGATTAGAACTTTTAGGTTTTAATTATGGTGATAGAACAGAACCTTTCAAAGGTGCCTCAGGTGCAACTCACCCAGTTTTAGCTGAAGCTGTAACACAGTTTCAAGCACAAGCTTATAAAGAATTATTACCTGCAGAAGGGCCAGTTAGAACTCAACTAATTGGATTATCCACTCCAGATAAAGAAGCTCAAGCACAAAGAGTAAAAGAATTTATGAATTACCAATTGATGTCGCAAATGCCAGAGTACGAGGCTGAGTTTGATCAAATGTTATTTTATTTACCACTTGCAGGATCTGCTTTTAAAAAAGTTTACTATGATGAAATTATGCAAAGAGCAGTTTCAAAATTTGTACCTGCAGAAGATATTGTCGTACCTTATACAGCAACATCATTAGATGATTGTGAATCTATAATTCACAAAGTGCGTATGACAGAAAACGATTTAAGAAAACAACAAGTCGGTGGATTCTATAAAGATATAGAAGTTGATCCAGCGTATTTAAGCGAAACAGATTCAGAAAAAGCTCAACGAGAACTAGAGGGAACAACTAAAGGTAGAGATCAAAAAATGTTTACTCTTTTAGAATGCCACGTTAACATAGACTTAGAAGGCTTTGAAGATTTAGGTGAAGATGAAACACCTACAGGAATTAAACTTCCTTACATTGTAACTTTAGAAGAAGGTACAAGAAAAATATTATCAATTAGAAGAAACTTTGCAGCAGAAGATATTATGAAAAACAAAATTAATTATTTTGTTCATTTTAAATTTTTACCTGGTTTAGGTTTTTACGGTTTTGGTTTAACTCACATGATAGGTGGTTTATCAAGAACAGCAACAGCAGCATTAAGACAGTTGCTCGACGCTGGCACCTTGTCTAACTTACCCGCAGGATTTAAAATGCGTGGTATTAAGATGAGAGATGAAGCACAATCTATTCAACCCGGTGAGTTTCGAGATGTAGATGCCCCAGGAGGAAATCTAAAAGATGCCTTCATGACACTACCGTTTAAAGAACCATCAGCTACTTTATTACAACTTATGGGTGTCGTGGTAGACGCAGGGCAAAGATTCGCATCTATTGCCGATATGCAAGTAGGAGACGGGAACCAGCAAGCAGCAGTGGGCACGACAGTAGCTTTGTTGGAAAGAGGGTCTAGAGTTATGTCAGCAATACATAAAAGATTATATGCTGCCATGAAAAAAGAATTTACGATTTTAGGTAGAGTATTTAAAACTTACTTACCCCCTGAATATCCTTACGACGTTGTGGGTGGACAAAAACAAATTAAACAAATGGACTTTGATGATAGAGTGGATATCCTACCGGTAGCGGATCCAAATATTTTTTCTCAAACACAAAGAATATCAATGGCACAAACAGAATTACAATTAGCAACATCTAATCCTCAACTTCATAATCAGTATGCTATTTATCGAAACATGTATGAAGCGTTAGGTGTAAAAAATATAGATACAATTTTAAAAAAACCAGAACAACCAGCGCCAAAAGATCCTGCATTAGAGCATATTGATGCAATGGGTTCAAAACCATTTCAAGCTTTTCCTGGACAAGATCACAGAGCACACATTACAGCGCATTTGAACTTTATGGCGACTAACATGGTTAGAAACGCGCCAATGGTAGGTGCTGCAATTCAAAAAAACTGCTTAGAGCATATAAGTTTAATGGGTCAAGAGCAGATTGAGTTAGAGTTTAGAAACGAGTTGCAAGAGTTAGCGAAAATGCAACAAATGTTGCAACAAAATCCTCAAATTCAACAACAAATGGCACCCTTGCAGCAAAAAATTGAAGCAAGAAAGTCAATTTTGATTGCTGATATGATGGAAGATTACATGAAAGAGGAAAAACAGATTACTGGAGACTATGGTAATGATCCAATTGCACAATTAAGAGCAAGAGAGCTTGATATTAGAGCAAGAGACAATGAACAGAAGAGAAAAGAAGCTGAAGACAAATTAAATCTTGAAAAAATGAAAACAATGATGAATCAAAGTCTGAATTCAGAAAAACTGGATCAAAATGAAGAATTAGCAGAATTAAGAGCTGATACTTCACTTGAAAAACAAGAAATGGCTAATAAGGCAAGAGAAAAATTAGCTATGATGAAACCAAGAAGAAACTAAGGAGGAAAAATGGCTTGGAAAGGGTATGCACCCACAAATAAAGAAAAAGTGATTAAAACTCCAAGGGTTGATAATAAAAAACCCAAGGATAAACAACGTGTAGCTGGAACAGGAGCTGCTAGAAAACAAAAACCAGTAACTTGGTATTAATATGGCATTTCCAATATTTGGAGCAATAAAGCTTGCGTTAAACGCAGGTAGTCACATTTACAAAAAGCGTCAAGAGACAAAGATGGCTATGGCTGATGCACAACACATGCATGCATCTAAGATGGCCCGAGGTGAGGAAGCTTACCAGGGCAAACTTTTAGAAGCTCGTCAAAATGATTATAAGGACGAGGTCGTTCTTGGGATTCTCACACTCCCCATAATAATTTTGGCCTGGGGGGTCTGGTCAGATGATCCAGCGGCTATGGAGAAGATAAAAATCTTTTTCGAGCATTTTCAGACATTGCCGACTTGGTTCACAAATTTGTGGATACTTGTATGCGCCAGCATTTTTGGTATAAAGGGTACACAAATATTTAGAAATGGAGGGAAAAAATAATGCCAGGAAAAGAAATTAAAGGAAGAAGTAAAAGAGCAAATTATCGTTATGGTGGTAGAATAAAAGCTGCTGATGGTTTATGGGCTAATATTCACGCTAAAAAAGCAAGAATAAAGGCTGGTAGTGGTGAAAAAATGAGATCGCCTGGATCTAAAGGTTCACCGACTGCTAAAGCATTAAAAGAAAGTCAAACATAGTGCCTTTTAAATCAGAAAAACAAAGACGATTTATGCACGCTAACCGTCCTGAAATCGCAAAGCGATGGGAGAAAGAGTATAAAAAAGGTGGAAGAGTAAATCTTAGCAAAGGTACATATATTGGACCAAGCATTAAAGGTGAGTACGGTGGAGTTAATTTATCAAATCCACACAGCAAGAAATATTATAAAGGAATGCTATAAGTGGATCCGTTAGTAATTGTATCAAAGATACAAAAAATAATGAAAGACAATTTACAAAGAGTTGGAGATGCCATGATAAGTGGTGGTGTTGACAATATGGAAAAATATCAATATATGTTAGGACAAGCAAGAACATATCAATATTTACTACAGGAAATCTCTAACCTGCTAGAACAAAAGGAGCAAAAAGATGAGCAAGGAAACATTATCGACATCGGAAAAGGAAGTTCCAAAACTTAGGAACGCTTTAACTGAAAAATATCGATCAGAGGAAAAAGAACCTCTAAATCCAGAAAATATACAAGATCAAAAAGAACAGTTACCCGAACCTAGCGGCTGGAGACTTTTAGTTTTACCTTTCACACCGAAAGAAAAAACTAAAGGTGGAATTTTAATTGCGCAAGAATCATTAGAGAAATTAAGGATAGCTACAAACTGTGGTTATGTTTTAAAGGTTGGTCCATTAGCTTATTATGATAAGGAAAAATTTCCTACAGGCTCTTGGTGTAAAAAAGGAGATTGGGTGATTTTTGCTCGTTACGCAGGATCAAGATTACCTATAGAAGGCGGAGAAGTCCGTTTATTAAACGATGACGAAGTTTTAGGAACTATAAAAGATCCTGAATCAGTGTTGCATAATGTATAACATAGAAGGAGATAACTATGCCAGAAGATGACAAACAAGATCTAGTTGATATCGATACATCGGGTCCCGGTGCAGAGGTTGAATTAGAGGAAGAAAAAGTAAAAGAAGTAAAAGAAGAAACTACTAACGAACAAGATAAAACTTATGAAAATGAACGTGAAGAAAAACTTGACGAAGCAAAAGTAGAATCTAAAACAGAAGAACCAAAAGTTGAAGAAGTAAAAGAAGAAACTAAAAAAGAAGAACCAAAAGAAGAATTAGAACAATACAGCGAAGGCGTTCAAAAAAGAATTGCAAAGCTAACTAAAAAATGGCGTGAAGCAGAAAGACAAAAAGAAGCTGCTTTAGAATATGCTAGAGGTGGTCAAGTAGAACTTTCTCAATTGAAAACAAAAGTTTCTAAATTAGAGCCGAGTTATGTAAATGCGGTTC
>VTLG01005791.1_pt1 | contig 39971 bp, 39 predicted proteins | sample 4694571 | NCBI WGS metagenome assembly VTLG01 (sample SAMN12604809, study PRJNA352737) | marine metagenome | biome: ENVO:00000447; feature: ENVO:00000209|ENVO:00000569|ENVO:01000036; material: ENVO:00002151; isolation source: viral sequences binned using virsorter ... | reverse complement strand
CCTAAATTCCCTAGTAGATCGTTGCCACCTATGCTGATCGCAAGATGAGTTGTGTCCCCCGGAATCCACTTTAGCTGATCCTTAATGAGATCACTTGTTACTGCACCGTCAACTGCTAAACTCAAAACCTCCGTGCTGATTGCTCGAAATGCACTGTGAATGTGTTCCGCAGTGTCCTTCTCCCCCTCCTTAATGTACGATTTGTTGTCTATAACAGAATCGCCTAGTAATGTTAAATGCCTAGTCGTAGCGTCTTGTTTTCTCATCTTCCTTGCCTCCTGCTTGTTGTTATGGTTCGATTGTTAAAAATCCTCTGAACTCAATTCTCCTGCTAAAAATATACGGGTGGAACGAAAGAAACTGAATTCCTCTCCCGTGCCCTCCGTGCTAGATAAATCGTCTAATACCTTTAACATGTCCAAAAGAATGTCCCTGTGGTCGTCTGTTGGAACTGTGACCTGAATGATAATGCCCTCGCTGAATTCCCTCATTTGACCCCCTTAAAATTTGATTGGTTAAAACTTAAAAATCGGCGAATCTGACATGCAGTGAACTCCTTGCCCCGGCTGTTGACTAACCCCTGCGAAAAAGCTGACTGCGAAATACCCCTTAATGATAGTTGAGGATTGTTCGCCTTGATCCCCTGTATCGTACGAATCATATCAGGGTTGAACTCATGATAACCCTTTGCACCTCCGCATTTTCCCTCCCCGTGTTTGTTTAATTGACGCTTTAATCCGCAAGCCTTGCGCCTCCCAGATTGTAAACGTAATGTGATCATGTTGCGCTCAAGATCAGAAACAGCCGCAAGAACCATCCGAATGAACTTCCGGGTCGGATCAGTTGCATCGTTGTTTAGAAATAAATCAGGGGCGTTGACAGGTACAATGTCTAAGCCTTCCAGCTTGAGCATGTTGCGCCCCAACTCGGTGATGATTACATCGCGTGAAAATCTGGAAATGTCCTCTACCAAAATGTAGTCCACGTCATTGTCCTGACAGTAGTGAATTAATAATACGAATGCAGGACGCTTTGCCAGATCAGTGGTCCCGCTGACCCCTGCATCGTAAAATGTAACCCAACTCTCATTTCTGCCAGAACCCTCTGTTAGTAGATCGATTCCAGCTTCTTCGGCGTACGATACACACTTTGCAATCTGTCTGTCATCGGAATCCTTGTCCTCGCCCACATTGACTTGAGTTGAAGTGCGTATGTATATCACTGCTTTTTTCATTGTATTATTTGTATAGGGTGACAAAATTGCCAAAGTATTCATCGAAGGTACTGATAAGATGATCGTAATCCTTGGCAGTCATCTCTGCTTGAATTATGGTCCAATCATCGCCAGTTAACTTCGATAATTTTTTGGCATAAGCCAGCAGGTTGTACGCATTCCCTTCTGGTGCTGTTAAATTGATTTCAATTGGGTATGGTTTCATTTCAGACATTGATTTGATGGTCATATTAGGTTTTAAGATTGTTTATTCTTTGAAAGTCCAATACTTACTCCCGTATTGTTACGCCCCCCGGCAGCACATACGCATACAAAGGAAGTACAGTACATACATAGGTGTAGCTGAGATTTTATATCTTGGATTGCATCAAGTGCTTCAGCGATGCGCTTGTCTACCCGTTGGGGGTAGTCGGTGTTCCAGTACAACCACTCGTAATCGTGACTGGCTTTTAGGAGACGCTGGCACTCCTTTAGTGCCTCTTCTGCGACTTTTAGATTCGTCATTGTAACCCTCCTTTTTTCATTTTTCTCTCCTAGTTATGGGTGCGGGATTGCACCTCTGGACGCACCTTCCGATGCGCCCAAGCTGAAATCCCTTATCTAATATCCAAGCACTCGGAAACTTTTTTGATGGTGATCGCATTCCGGGCAATCAAAGGAAAGAATATCTCTTCCTTCACAGTCCTCTTCGATATTAGTCGCTTCCACTTTTAGTTCGTTGATCCAGTCATCGCACCCCTCGCAGAAGACCTTTACGATCATGCCCTCTATACCAATGTTGTTTTCTTTAATCCTCATGTTCCCCCTAGTGGTTGTGGTTGTTGATGAATTCCTTTGTTGCCCTCATCTGATACTTCCGGAGCATCCTGTTTGCAACAACCTTTATCTCATGCTGCTCAAGAGTACCCCAATCCTTCCGGTTTGGCATTGCTTTAAGATAGTTTTTATACATCTGTAGCAAAACTATGTTTTTGGGTTGCCCTTCGCGGCGTTCTGCGAGAAGAGCAGGTAATGACAACAAAAAATCAATCTCGTTTTGTGTCGTCCACGTCTTTGAACTGCTAAGTCCCATAATTGCCTCTCTGTTAAATTATTTCTCTTACATCATCCTCTGTACAATCCAAAGCATGATTGGTTTTGTGTTCAATCCCCTTTTCTCGCAGTAGGGAACTAACACGTCTTGCTGTTACACTGTTAAGAAATACGAATTGGTCGTGCGGGGTTGTGATTGTGTAAATCATGCAACGTACACGCTTCGGGGTTGATAATTGTTCTGCCATCATATCCCGTATTTCTTCCCTAATCTGCTCCCCTTGATCTCTAATAGCAGAATCATGTGTTTGATTATTTGTTCCCCCGGCACCCTACGGAATTGCTCCCACTGCGACACTGTGATCTTTGCGTTCCCTAGTATATTAGCTAATGCCTTCTGGGTGAGTTTTAACTCCATCCTGACCTTCCTGACCCATGCACACCTTTCGTGAATGCTAGGAGGACGAATTGTAGACTCATTAACATGTTGGTCGGATGCCCATATGGTTTGCATCCACTCGCTTAAAACTCGTCTTGCGTCTGGCAGGTCTAGTTCAAATCTTTTTATCAGAAGATTTGCGGCATCGAACATGTTGTGCTTGCCCTCCTCTCGAATCATGTTCAGGAAACGAGCGTGTTGTGATTGCATTTGCGTCATTGTGCCTCTCTGTTTGAGTTAAATGTATGACATGCCAAGACCTTCGCCTTGAATCAGGTCATTGATTCGTTTACTGATGCGGACTGCATCAGCGTTTCTTGCATCGTACGCCGCAAACTTGTGATATGATGCCACGATATCTAACATTGCTCGTATCACGTTTTGTTGATTTGTTCGATGCACCTGATCATGCAGATAATCCAACACTGCACGATTCATTGCGTTGTTGATTCGTGGATTCTTTCCCAAACGGTCAACAATCTCTTTTGCTTCTTTTGATAGCATGTCTCGTTCAATAAGTGATCGGATTGCTTCTTCTTGTATATTGTCTGTCATTTCCCGTCTCCCTTAAATTTTAGTTTCTTGATTTCGAGAAATCGCTGGTCTTTACTTGTCCCAACCTGAACCATCAGTGGTTTTCGTAATTCCTCAATTCGGTTTACTGCATTCTGGGGCGATGTTGGAATAGGAAAAAGTCCGTGATGTTTTGTCCACCAATTTTTACATTTATTTATTGCCCACTCGCTTGGGTGATTGAATGGCATCCAGCTTGAAACCTCCTGCTTGTTGTTGTCATCATCGCATATTGAGTAGACAGCCCTTAATGACCTCTTCCCTGATGCGATGTTACGGTACTCGGAGTAGACTACCCTGATAACTTCAAACCAAGCAGGGGTGCTTAGAATCGATAGGGCGGACGCCTTGCTTTTCAGTTTAGACTGTGGCACCGGAAACGGTTGTTCGCATTCGATGCAGGTTCTTGCTTGAATCACGTTAGGGAATCCGCAATTCGGGCAATCCTTTGTGGGCATCTTTTTCAGAGGTCCGCTTTCAGTACCCTCTGCTCTTACAAGGGGGCAATCAATCGGACCATGACGACTTATGTTTTGCCCGAAGTCTAAAATAACTACATCCTGTTTTCTTGGATGAGTTCGTAGTCCTCGCCCAACCATCTGAACGTACAGTCCAGTCGATTTAGTTGGTCGTAGCAATGCAACAAGGTCAATGTCCTTAACATCAAAACCTTCAGTCAGACAATTGACGTTTGTCAGGACTTTGAATTTTCCTTCTCTGAAATCGGAGACAACCTGTTCGCGGTCTGTTGGTTTCATTTTACTGTGAATTGTTTCCGATGCTATTCCGTATTTTTCTCGCAGTAATTGTGCGGTGTCTTCAGCTTGTTTAATAGATGCAGTAAAAACAATCCACTTTTCTCTCGTACTGTATTGAGATAATTCATGCACTATTTTTCCTAATTGCGGGTGCATCGTACGCTCAACATCTGACGGGACGTATTCTCCGCCTTGAATTTTTATTTTCCCGAAGTTTGTTTTGGTCGATGCTTTTACAGAGGTCGGCGCACATAGAAAACCTCCGTTAATTAGATCAAGAATCGGGACGTTGTGGGCTAGTTCTGAAAACATTTTGCCAAGACCGTAAACTTTTCCTGTTCCCATCCGATACGGAGTTGCAGACAATCCTACTATTTTGGGGGCATCGGTGAATACTCCCTCCCGCCAACCTTGGTCAAACAGGAAAGACTTATACATTGTTTCTGAATCCGTAGGTATACGGTGCGCCTCATCAACAATGATTAGGTCAAACTTTCCAACCTTTCCTCCGGCTTTATTTCCTGATGATGTTTTCTTGTAAACGGATTGTATGTTTGCACATACAACTTGTGCATCACCCTGCTTTTTCCGCAGACTTGCAGAGTAGATTCCAACCTCATTATCAATTATTTCAGATAGAGTTTCATGGTTCTGACGTACAAGTTCCCCAATATGTGCGAGTATTATAACCCGTGCGTCCGGGTTCTTTATAAGCCAAGCTTTCGCTAAGTACCCTGCAATAATAGTCTTGCCACCTCCCGTGGGAACAGAGATTACGGGGTTCACTCCTTCTCTTTGCATTGCAGACCAGCAAGCGGTTAGTGCTGTTCGTTGGTGATTGTATGGTATGAATTTCATTTTAAGTTTTTTGGTTCACCCCCTCCAAAGTTCAGAGGGGATGATTGTTTATTTATTGATTATTGTTTTGGGTTATTGACTGCAACCAGCAAAACAGGTCCGTCTTCTGGGTGTTTCATACATGCAAGTTGCCCCTGACGGTCAGGTTTAGACCAAACAGTGGTATCACAGGCACGATCACCTTGTGCTGACATTACTCTGATGTTTGGGCACTCATACTTGACTTTGTTTCGGGAACGGTGCAGTGGTGCCGCTGGTGTTGGTTTTATTACTCCGCCAGCACTTTCGTTAGACATTCCCATCCAAGGCCAAAGAATTGATTCCGGGATCATATCGTAAATTTGAGAGTATGCACCCTCGCCCAAACCGTTTTCCTGCGTCATTACCAGATGAGTAATAGTCCTTCCAATTCTTGCACCGTCTTTGGTGCCATCGTTGGTAGTGTATAGTCCCAAGCTTTCCATCTTTGCGCTGAATGTTTTACCATGATAATTATCTTTGGGGATTTTATTGTCTGATTGTGCCGCGCAAGTAAATTCCCAATGATGACACATTTCATGCAATAGAGTACTGACCGCACGTTTCCCCTCGCCTTTCGCAAACAATTCAAAATGCACTAGTGGGTTCAAACCGATCTCACTTAATGTGTCTTTTCCGTTAGTCCAGATTCCACCCTTTGGGGATGCGGAAAACCTGTAATAACCATGTGCGCTACGTTGCTCCTGTAGTGTTAGCATGACTGGCGGCAATTCTCTTCCGAAAAACACACTATTAAAAATGTCAAATAATCGGGTGTAGCAGATATATTGCGGTAATATATCCGTAGTTGCAACACCCTCTGGTGCGCTTACCTCTACTGTTTCACTTATGATTTTCTTGACAATTTCTTTGTCAATTTCGAGGGGGATTACTTGCCCTCGGTGCATGAACTCTGGACCCACAAATTTCGGAGCAACTGTTTTCTTGGTTGCAACAATATAAGCAGTTGTCTGGGCTTTGGCTTCAGGCTTAGCTTTAGGCTTAGCTTTGGGCTTAGCTTTAGGCTTAGCTTTGGGCTTAGCTTTAGGCTTAGCTTTGGGCTTAGCTTTAGGCTTAGCTTTGGGCTTAGCTTTAGGCTTAGCTTTGGGCTTAGCTTCGGGCTTAGCTGTTTTTTCTTCTTCTTGCATCGGTTCTGGGCCGATTGCTAATAACATTGGATTCATGATTTTTTCTTTAGTTTAAGATTGTTAAATGCTAGCGAAATTGCTAACATCCTTTTAGTGTTTCATTTTTTGAGGACTATGTCAACGAAATAATTCAAAAAAAATTGTATCTTTCGGTAACATAGCCTCAACCTTATGGGATTATACGGTTTTCTTGCATGAAAATTCTTTACAACGTGAGGTGTTTTTCCCATGGGCATGGAATTCCCAATGTCTCCGTATACACGAGGTGTGTATAGGGAATCCGTCTGAAATCCTCACGATTCCCCCGCAACATCGGCAAATAATCGGCTTAGCGGTCATGGCTCTTTTAGGTTGTTTGGGTTTTTGGATGACGAGTTTGACGGCTTCATTTGTCATTCTCATCTGTTCAGAAATTTCATTCCTGATATGTTTTGTTAATCGTCTTACAATCATAGTTTACCCCTCATGTTTAAAGTCAAAGTATTGGCGCGGTGATCCTGAAAAACTCATGCTTCCGCGCTTCCCGGTTTTCTTGTCCGTAACGAACACCACGCGCTTGCCGTATCCGTTGGAATCCAACATCCCAAAATGTTCTACATGAAATCGAGCCTGTAGCTCTTCTCTTGTCAGTCCTCCCTCTACTATTTGCATTTCAAGTTTTTTGCGAGATAGAGTTTAAAAAAAATAATGCTAGGTTAAGCCTGTTGGCTGTTAACTGCAATAAGTGTTAGGTTTTGGTTCCTCCTATATTTATGAAAATTAGGTTAAGCCTGTTGGCTGTTAACTGCAATAAGTGTTAGGTTTTGGTTCCTCGTTGATTATGCTAGGTTGGCCTTGTATTTTTCGGCTGTTCCCTTTGTTCCATGGGCTAGAATAAAGACATTCTTTTTCCCGCCAGAACACACCATGCAATCTTCGCATTGTAGACGTTTTCCTAATTCTTTTGATGCAGGACATATCATCTCATCGCGTTGCACCTTGTCCTCGTCTGTACCTACGCGAAACGTATTTAATCCTAACGCATTGGCTTTTGCTTTTTGCGTTAATGTTTCCACGCTAGCCATGGTGCGATTTTTCCATGATTCAATATCAAAGTTTGATCGTTCCCATTGGTGAGTATATGATGTATGATTTTCTCCGGAAATCGCTAAAAGTTTCCTCCAAACTTTTGCAGGTATTGCCGCAGGATCACCATATGCACCAAAACGAATTTTTCTACCTCGGAAAGTATGCTGGTTTTCTTCAGTAATATTCGCATATTTTTCTGCTATAAATGCTTTGAAAACTTGTCCTATAGCAGGTGGAAAAACATAGCATGTTCGCTTTCCAGTTTTGTTGCCAGTTTTTCTGTGAATGCATTTTCCACAAATCGTATCATCGGAACCGTCATTAATTGCGTCTTGTGGATGCATGTCTTTTTTGATTATGTAAGTTTGCATTAAATCGCCAGTTTTGGAATTGGTTGTGCTAGATAGCGCAATGCCTAGAATTGGTTTCCCATCTAGCAAGCTTGGGCCATCATAAAATACGATTCCACGAGGTGCTTTTTGTGTAGCTGGTTTGACATTATTGATTGACTGTGACATGGTGAGTTTTTGGGCTATGTTTCATTAATTGAAAAAAGCTGAGGATCAGCCTGTAGCACAACGAACATTCGTTATGCTGAAATCATTCTCTCAAATTTCTTCAGGTATGTCAACGAAATAATGAGAAAAAAGATGTATCTTTTGGTAACAAGCCCATAAGTACATGAAATTATTGAATAAAATTAGTATATTTTTTTTCATTTTTTTTGGGATTACTGGTAATTTTGTGAGATGCGATGAGTGCAGCATACGAAAAAAAGCTTGTCTTGTAGGATCGTACGATGCAAAAATATTACTTGAGTTATGATTGTTTATTGAGATATCTTGAGACAAAAAAAGGATCAACTCCGAAGTATGTTAAAAATCAGGTTAATGCTATACTTGAAAATATAGGGAAGCATACTAAAAGATAAGCTTTTAAAATATTTTGATTTCCCGTTATTATTAGGATTAAAAATATTTTTATTTAAACTGGAAAACATTAATTATTTTATTATTTTTTTGGAGTGGTAACTTTAAAACTTAGCAGTATAAATAAAGGATATTATGAAATACAATTTAAAGAATGATTTCAATTTAGAAATGAGTAAAAAAAAGACTAGAAAAGGAAATCAAATAGACGGAAAGAAATTAACACTCAAACAAAAAAGATTCGCTAATGCTTATGCTGTTGGGCATAACGGAACACAGGCTGCAAAAATCGCTGGTTATGCTGACAAAAGTTCTGGGCAACAAGCTAACGTATTAATGAAAAACCCGCAAATAAATTCACATATCGAAACGCAAAGAAAACTTGCCGAAGAGAAGCTTGGGATAAGTTTAGAATATTGCGCCAAACAATATATTGAATTGGCGATTCTATCCCGCAAAGAAAAAGACAACGCGACATCAAAATCATGCATCGATTCTTTATCAAAACTCATGAACTATTTGCCAAAAGAAAATCGTCAAGTTACTGAAAACAAAGTGCAATTTGAACTGTTGCTAAAACAATTAGACAGCACACCAAAAGTTAAGGAATTGAATGCCATTGTTTCCGATGTTCAAACATGCGAAACAGTAGAGATTGAAAGTACTTCGAAGAATGATTAAAAGCCAAGAAAAACATAGGCTTGCGATGCTGAGAGACCCCCCCACAGGGCAACGAGTCGGGGGTAGTATGATACATAAAGTAGTTAGCCTCATATCCTTTTCACCCATCTGGAGTCCATGACGGAGACTAATTCTGCGATAGAGTATTTGAGAAGATTACGCGAGGACATGCCTTTATATTTTGAGCATTGTTTACGGATCAAGAATTTTGGTTCTGGCGAATTAGTTCCGTTTGAGATGAACGAGGTACAATTAATTTTGCATCACATATGCGAGGAGCAATTAAGGCAGGAGGAGCATATACGGATAGTAATATTAAAGGCTCGCAGGTTTGGCATCAGCACGTATGCACAGGCTCGATTTTTCCGACATGCGACCATGAATTTCAACAAGACGGTACAGATCACGACACACAGCAAGCCAGCGACCGACACGATGTTTCAGATGACGAAGATATTTGAGGAGCAATATCCGGAGGAGATCAAGCCGAGCAAGCGTTATTCGGGCAAGCGGGAGTTAGTATTTGGGACAGAGGAGGGGGGATTAAACTCCCAGTATTCATTAAGCACGGTAGGCGGCAAGGAGGTTCGCGGGAGTCAGATTGACTATTTACATTGTTCAGAGGTTGCAACGTGGGGTGAGGGTGGCGAGGATTATTTTTTAGGTTTATTAAATTGTGTAGTTGCTGGTTTTGGCACTGAGGTAATAGTAGAGAGTACTGCACAGGGGGTTGGCGGATTATTTCACGACATGTATTTTGATGCTGCTGCTGGCAGGAGCGGATTCACGGCAGTATTTTTTCCGTGGTTTATATTTTCGCATTACAGGAAGTCATTTACGAGTGAGGTGGATCGTTTAAGGTTTGAGGATTCATTAGGTCAGGACATCAGGTACGGTGGTGAGGAGGAGCGCAAGTTATTAGGTCACAGCATTTCGTTTGATGCGGGTGGCGATTCTCGATTAGAGTTTGAGGTAAGTTTAGAGAATTTACTGTGGCGGAGGAAGTACATAGACACGCAGTGTCAGGGGGATTTGATCAAGTTTCATCAGGAGTTTCCGAGTTATCCTCGCGAGGCATTCATCAGCACGGGTCGCAGTGTATTTTCTCCGGAGGCATTAAACGAGTTAGTATTAGATTCGGAGTCTAGGATTGCGAAGGCGCCTCCTATTAGGTATGAGGCACCTGTAAACAAGCGTAAGGGGGTAGAGGACAAGTACGCATATTTACTTGAGCCTAGTAACGAGGGGGCATTAACGGTGTGGCGTTCTCCGAGCAAGGGCAGGGAGTACCGGGTTGGGGTTGATGTCAGCGAGGGTTTAGAGGTTGGCAGGGACACGGATTACAGTGTTGCGGTAGTATTAGATGCGGAGACATACACGGAGCAAGCATTACTTCGCATCAGGATAGACCCTGATTTACTAGCGTGGCAATTAAAGACGATAGGCAAGTGGTACAACGATGCGATGATGTTGGTAGAGAGGAACAACCACGGATTAGTGACATTGAAGTATTTGCAGGACATCCACAATTACCCTGCGATATACACTGAGCGTATTTTGGATGAGCGCAGCAGCAGGACGCAGAGGAAGTTAGGTTTTCACACGACAGTAAAGAGCAAGCCTTTGGTATTAGATTTTTTGAGGGAATTAATTCGGGAGCGTGAGATCAAGATATACACTCCGACATTAATTGACGAGTTACAGACATTTGTAATGCAGTCAAACGGGAGGATGTCTGCACAATACGGGAGTCATGACGACTGTGTTATGGCATTAGCGATTGCATGTTTTGGATGCAGGATGTTTCCTTTTGTGCGGGTACAGGAGGCGAAGTATTCATTTCGGAACCCTGCATTCAATTTATTCCAACCTCCTGCGAGTTTTTAGGTTCCGTTTTTTTTGCAGGTACGCCCAAGTGAAGTAGGTTTTTGCTGGCATTCCGCTTGGCACTTTTGATGCACAGTTCCCTGCCCAGTATCCTTTAGTTGCAATTTGGTTCATATCGGCAAAAAACTTTTCAAGTATGATGAGTCTTACATAATCAGCGTAGGGTCTTTTCGGGTAATCTCTAGCATCAGTACCTTTTGGTCGTATTTTTGCAAGCATATTTGCCAGTATTTTTTTCATTTTTCAATTTCGGTTAAGCGATTAAACTGGGTATTCCCTGCTTTTTTGAGTTCATTTTTAATTTCTTTCACAGTCAGCGGGGGTTTTTGTAGCGGGGCATATTCAACCCAGTAGCAGACGGAGCATAGGTTTGCCACGGGTGAGATTTCTGAGGGTATCAATTTTCTAGTACAACTTTCTCCTCTACAGAATCCACAGGGTCTTTTGAGGTTTGGCAGGAGTCCGGGATTCAGGAAGAGGTTTTTATTATTTTCGTGGAATATTTTTTCTTGGTACATAACGTATTATTTCAGGGGAGCGGGACATTTTGCAGCAGGCAGGATGTTTTCCAGCATTCGAAGCAGACGGTTTTAAATTTTTCTGACAAGGAATATTTTGAGTAGCACTCATAATATTCTTCTAGAGGTTCATTTGTCATATCGGAGATTTCTTTTTGATTAAGTTCCGCCCCACAGTTTTTACATTCGCCTTCCCACCGCATTCCTTCTGTACGGAAGTAGCTTTTTTGTTGTTGTTGTTGTTTCTGGGATTTTTGGATCATGACGAATCAGATGAGTATTTTTGCGGACTGACCCTGAAGGGGGCATCACTCCCCACTCTTAGTGCTGCGGCACCAGAGTCACAGGGTCAGGTGACATAGTTACAGAGGATACTATTTTCTGGGGATTGAGTCAAGTTTAAGTTTTTGGTATTAGTATTCAGGGGGTTGTGGTGCTACAGTCAGTGTATGGTACAGTAAGTGTCATTGCAACGATTTTGGGCGTCATCTATTTCATTTTAGAGATTCAGGTGATTTAAACAGAAATTTCAGTTATTTGGAGTTACCCACAGAGTCATTGCAATGACGTCATGAGTCATCGGGTGACGCATAGGGCCGGACAAATGCGTATATGGGATTGACGTACGATGCATTTTAGTGTCACAGTAGTCATTATGTTTTTTCACAGGAATTGATATGCCAAAAGTAGGTGGGAAGCACTACCCTTATACCGAGGAGGGTTACAAGCAAGCGGCAGATGCGCGGAAGAAGAAGATACGCGACAAGCTAGACAAGAAGCTTACGAAGCGAAGGAAGAAAAATGCCTGAAGACACTGGAGTTCGTGTTCACACGATGTCCGTAGACGAGTTATCTTCTGTAGTGAGGGAGAAGTTTGAGGCTTCTCGCGACTACAGGCAGGGGCAGGAGAATTTGTGGAAGTCTGCGTACGATGCATATAGTGCAAAGCATCCAACTTCGTTGAAACACGCCAATGAGCTTGCTGAGGATCGTGGTATTTTCATCAATTTAACACGAAGGAAGGTACAGAACGCAGCAATTCGCATCACTTCGATGTTATTGAATGACGGCAAGATACCTTTCACAGTAAAGCCTTCCAGAAAACCACGGTACATTCCTCCTGACCTACAGGATTCAGATGATAAGATTTCTCAATTGCATGTTCGTGCAGATGCGATGGAGCGCAGAATCCGCGACATTTTGGAGCAAACGGGTTATTCAGAGACATTGCATGACATTGTGCATGAGATGTGTTTATACGGCACGGGGATTTGCAAGTCAGTTCAATTAGAGCAGGTAAATTATCCTGTTTACGCGAGCGCAAGGCGGGACAACCCGTCATTTGATGTTTTAGAGGAGGTTGAGTCAGAGATTGAATCTGAGGTAGTTCCAACGATTTCATATGTCAGTTGTTGGAATATATTTCCGAGTCCAGAGTGTACTTCATTCAGAAACGCAGAGCATGTAATACAGAGGAGTTTTTTGAGTTCAATTGAAGTCAGGAAGCTTGCAGAGTCTGGGCGCGGTTTTTTTGCTGATCAGATACATGAGGCATTATCAGAGGACAAGGGCAGGGTTGAGGGAGGAGATTCAAGTGAGCATCCTGAGCGTGTAGAGAGTACTAGGACTTCTGAGCGTCAGAAGGGGTTTGAGCTTTTGGAGTTTTGGGGAAAGTTAGACGCAAAGGACATCGGTTCATATTTAGGAGTAGACGAAGAGGACATGACAGGATATTTGGATGTTGTAATCACTTGTTTAGGCGACCGGGTGATTCGTGTTTCAGAGAATCCTTTTGACGGGCAGATTCCTTTTTACAGTTGCACATGGCAACGATCTCCAGAGAGGATTTGGGGAGACGGGATTTGGTACACTGTCAGAGACATACAGAGTGTAATGAATTTCAGTTATGCAATGTTAATTGAGGGCAAGCATTTGAGTTCTGTTCCGATGACGGTAATTGACCCCAACGCATTTGAGGCGGGAGAGGACACGGAGAGGATACAGGCAGGAAAGCAATACAGGACAAAACCGGGTGTGAATGTCAACGATGCCTTCCGTCCTGTTGTAATCCCTGATGTCACAAACGGTTTAGTTCCTTTAATACAGATGTTACAGAGGGAGTCTGATTTAGACACTGGTCTTGCTCCGATAGGCATGGGTCAGGACAGTCCGTATCAGACAAGGACAGCAACAGGCATGAGTTTATTGAACACAAACGCAAACCGTCAGACGGCAAGTGTTGTCCGCAGTGTTAGCAACATGATTTCCGATTCAATAACAGCAGTTTACCGTTGGTTGATGGTTGACAGCATGGACTCGGACATCAAGGGGGATTTTGAGGCAACGTGTCAGGGGTATGAGCGTTATGTTGCAGACGAGATACACAACACGCAACTATTGAGTTTCCTTCAAGTTGCTGGTCAGAGTCCTCAACTTCAGAATTATTTCAATTTCTCAGAACTTGCAAAACCACTGGCACGGGCATTCAACATGGAGCCAGAAGTCATTGTCAAGAGTGACGAGGCAGTTGCACAGGAGCAACAGAATCAGGTTCAGACTGCAATGATGATGGAGAAGACGAAAGCGGAGATGGAGGCACAGGTTAAGATTGCGATTGAGCAAGCAGAGGGTGCAGTTGATGTAGAGGTAGACCGCGCCAAGAAGTTAACAGAGGAGAAGCAGAAGGTCAGCGAGGACATGCGGGAATTAGAGATGAAGGAACGATTGGAATTATTGAAGCAGGGCAATGTTTTGAAGCAGAGTCGTTTGGAGCGGATGAGTATTTTGATTGCCGAGGAACGCGAGGCACAGGAGCGAGAGATGTTAATGCAGGAGTTAGCGCAGCAACAGGCTATCGAAGAAGCCGGGGGTCAGCCTTCTGCTGTTAACGGGGGTGAAGGAGGAGTTCCGCAGGAAAGTAGTCCGGCAAACGACTTGATGAACACGCATGAGTCTGCGAGACTAGGAAATATTATTGAAGGTCGTATGGACAACGAGCAACAACTTCGTGAGGGTGGAATGCCAGCGAGTGAGATGTTAAGACAGAATCGGCTTTAATGCAATACAGTGACGAGGATGTTGCGATTGGTCATTTAACTGATCATCAGGGGTGGAAGAGATTCAGGATACATTTAGAGTCAAATGCAAAGGATATATTAGAGGAGATTGAGCGGAGGGGTTTCGTTGGAGATGCGAATGATATTGCAAAGTTGAACTACAGGTTAGGTCAATTAAAGAGTTTGCGTGATATCATTAGCATCCCTGACGAAGTCAGGAAGTTATCGTCCACCCCGTGAGGGAGGCGATAGATTGTTAACGGTCCTATGCTTTTGTATGGGGACACCGAAGAAGGAGGGTTTTTGACTGACGCGACAGATGCAGATGCATCGACTCCGCAAGAGTCTGATCTAAGTGAGGATGAGATTTGGGATTCCGTACCTGCTGCCGGAGATGAGGATTCTGGCGGAGTAGATGTGCCAACTCCAACATCTGATACACTTGACGCAACTGACGAGGAAGAACCTGAAGAATCTTATGAAGAAGGCGCAGGGGAATCTGAAGTCGCAGAGCAACCAGAGCATGATTGGGAGAAGAGGTACAAGGACATAGAGAAGGATTACCACAAGAGGAACGAGGATAACGCCGAATTCCGAAGGGGGTCTGACTCTAAGGTCAATGAACTTGAGAAGCAACTTCAAGCGTTGCAGATTGAGCGTTTGGAGAACCGGGAGCAACTTTCGAGGCTTAACAAGTCAGAGAAGGAGAACCCGGAGGAAGTAGCAGAGAACACTTTGGACTCATTGCTTTCAGATGAGGACAAGAGGACGATGTCTGATTTTTCTGAAGTAATGAGTGTGGTCAACAAGATTGTCGATCACAAGATGAAGGGTTCTAAATCAGCTACTGCCCCTGCTTCTGCTCCGTCAGAGGAGATCGAGGAGATAAAGAAGTCATTGCAGGAGATGCAATATCATCGTTTCCTTGAGTACTATGACAAGGAGATGCGGTCACAGGTCGGTGATGACTATTTAGAAATTGCCGAGCATGAGAAGTTCAATGAGTTTTGGCAGAACGAGCCGGGGTTAAAAGACGCAGTCGAGTCATCTCAAGACCCGAAGCGTCATGCATGGGTTGCTGAAATGTGGTTGAACACGGATGAGGGAAGATCTTATCGAGCCGCAAAGGAAGGACCACCCAAACAGGCATCTGGAAAGCGAAAGCAAAAGCGTGAGGTGGCGCAAGGTTTAGTCAAGAACACACAACCTCCAAAGGAAGCTTCTACTTCCAGCATGAATGAGGATGAGTTGTGGGATCATATAATGAAAGAGGATTGATCTTCTTTCTCTTACAACTTATTAATATAATAAGCCAAACTCACAGGAGATAAAATGGCAACTTATGGAGGAACCGGAACATTAACCGGGAGTTCGTATGGTGACCTGAGTGCGGCAGATGCTTTTCGTCTTCAGAAGCGTATGCTTCCGATTGCGATGAAGCTTTTGACGTTTTCGAGGTTTGCCCAACGAGATGTAAAACCCCTGAAGGAAGGTCTTGATCTTCGATTCCGAAGGTACGAAAAGATTTCCATATCGGGGAAAGACACGCCTATCGCAGAGGGTGTCACGCCTAACTGGGATCAAGTCAGTCAGTACACGACTAAGGTCACGTTGCAACGATACGGGACTTTCGTCAACATCACTGATCTGATGATGGCAGTTTCCACTGATCCGTTGCTTCAACAAATCAGTGACCGTCTTTCCACGATGGCAGGAGAGTTGAAGGATTATCTTGATTTCAAGGTTTTCCGTGCTGCAACGAATGTCGCATTTTCAGTGGGAGCAAATCGCGCCGCAGTCGCAGGAACAATTGGGAATGTGAAGGGCTTGACTCACGCAACTCCCGGTACTGTTTCTGCAATTCTGCTTCAAAACGCAGTCCGTTTTCTTGAAGGTCAGGACGCAAAGAAGATCACGGGATACCTAAAGGCATCTCCGGGGATTGACACTGCTCCTTTGCGACCTGCCTATATGGCAGTCGCGCACACCGACCTCCGTCAGGATATTGAGCAACTTCCGGGCTTCATTAAGTCTGAAAGCTACTCTGATCCGTCTGATCGGATGGAAGGCGAAATCGGGCAATGTTTGGGCGTACGATTCATTCTTACGACACAAGCAGTTGCGTGGGCAGATTCAGGTGCAGCAGTTACTACTGACCTTTTGAAGTCTACTACTGGTGTTCTCAATGATGTGTATCCTGTCATCATCATGGCACAGGATTTTGGAGGAACGGCAACCCTTGCTGGCAAGGATTCGATCCGTCCGAAGGTAGTTCTTCCACGACCCGGACCCGGAGACCCTATGGGTCAACGTGGCACGGTTGCCGTGGACTTTTTTCATGCTGCGACAGTACTGAACTCAAATTGGCATTATGTCATTGAGTGCGGTGCTAGTTCGTTGGCTTAATTCCACCCTAACTTAGGAGATTAATTAAGATGGAATCTGCAAAGATTAGGGCAAGTTCTGTAAGTCAAGAAACCCGACACGTTAAGATAGTCCCCACCACCACTGATTTAAGTGCTGGGGATTTGATTCTCGATTCGGGTGGAGACGGAACGTATGATATTGTTCTCCCGGCAGGAGCATTTGTCACCGGAGTAAGCACTCGGCATTCTGCTGTCTTCGATACTGGTGACGGTAGTACTGTGTTGGTCAATGTTGGCACTTCAGCCTCAGCGACTGCATTCCTAACGGGTGCGGCAACTGCGGCAGGCGATTTGGAACATGCCGGGAATATCGTAGACACTGCTGTTTGGGGAGTAACTGCTTCTGATAACATTGTGCGTATCACAGTGACGACATCGGCAGCAGTCTCCACAGTTGGAGTCGGATACGTTTGGGTTAGTTACAGGTTTGCTCCTGACAAGTCTTGGAGTCAAGACACGATCACTAATCCTGCCTGACTAGCGTCAGGTAACGAATAGTTTTGCGCCAGACAATCAGGATTGAAATTGTGTTCCGATGATTCCGAGGTATCTGGGGACAACAGGGATGTTCTGTTTTGTTTGGCGTAAAGCTTAACTTCTTACGAGATTAATAATTATGGCTGAAGCAGGAGGTCTTGTAAAAAGACGCAGATCAAAATCACAATTTAAGGAACCCGATTTATCCAACAGCTATCTTGACAGTGGGACAGGCAGGGTAATACAGATTTCCGGTCAGGAGCAGATTGCAATGCAGTATGATAAGCATCAACATGCTCATTTGCCCGAAGGATTTTGTGTTATAAATGTCGATATTGGTAATGAGCCTCATCAACAGGCGCCGATTTCTGTAACTCATTTTGATTGGACAATCAAGATACCCCGTGGGGTTGATTGTATTGTTCCACTACATCATGTGCAGATACTAGAAAATGCGGTGATCACAACGTATCAACAGCCTGTTTATGGTGAAGCATTAATTGCAATCCCCACCAAGTTGCATCCTTTCACAGTAAAAAAGTGGCCCAAAGCTGATGCCGCAGGAGTTCCTATTGAAGTGATTCAGTCTGCACAAGCAAAACATGAGAGTATTGATGTGGACGAATAGCTATGAATCGCGGAGAAATTCGAAAGCGTATTGAGAGTGCGTTACAAGACGATGCTAATCGCCACTGGACTGATGAGAACATCAACTTTTATATAGATGATGCTCAGAAAGAATTCGTCAGAAAAACCAAGCATCCTACGACCACCGCACTCTTGTCAATCGGCCCTTCCGCCGATAAGACTGGTACGATTGCGGTCGATGGGCAGACGATAACTGCTTTTTCGACAAGTCACAGTTTTTTAGTAGGAGACGCAATTTACTTCACAGGTTTTGCTCCTGTGACCGAGTATGATGATCAGACTTTTATAATCAGAAGAAGTCTTGAGAACAGTTTTGTTTGTTTATTAGACCAAGCGCACTCACTTCCCTCTGGACACGTCAACAGCGGTTCCTTCCGCAAGTTAGGTCCAACCTTTTCAAAACCTTCAGAAATTTCGGAGATTCTTTCAATTACGTTAGACGGAGTTGAGTTAGAGTTTCTTTCAGAGGGTGAAATCAACGCTTTAGCATTCCGGAGTTCTGGAGACAGTCAACTATTAAACGGGGAATTTGGTTTAATTCCAAATCCTTTTGGCACAAAGATTCCAGATACAGGAGAGCATTTAATTCGGTGGCGCGATCAGCAGGGGTCAGTACAGGCAATAATAATGCCGAATCGTTTTGCAACGACATTTCGTATTTATCCGGTCCCATATCAGATTGAACACATGTACATTGACAAGGAAGCGGACACGAAGTTTTTCAAGTCATTTGAGATTAGAGGTGTAGTTTCAGTGACAAAGTTAGCAACAGACAGCAGCACTCCTCAGATCAACTCAGTTTGGCATGAGGCATTAGTATTAGGATCATTAGAGAGGGCATATTTAAAGGAGACGAATTTGAGAAATGTCGAGAAATCTATGTCTTTTCAGCAGAAGTTCACAGACATAACAAGAGAGTGTCAATTGAGCGAGAGCATAAATTCTGCATCGTACGGTGGAGGGAGAAACGAAAATGTAATGCGGGTAGTAAGATGAGTGCAGGAAAGTTTGATTTTGAGATTGAGCAAGGAAACACGTTCACACTTAGAATCAAGTACCGGGATTCTGCTGGAAACTATTTAGATTTAGGAATTCAACCAGTAGATTTTTCTCCAGTCCCAATAACGTACGGGGAAGTATTTGCAATAGGAATAACAACCGCAGGTTCAGGATACACCGCAGGTTCTTTAGTAGTCACACACGGGAGTGCGGGGACAGGATTTGCAGGAACATATACAGTTGACGGTTCTGGTGCAATCACTTCGATTACAATCACAAGCAAGGGTTCCGGGTATACAGCATCTGCATTACCAACAGTCACAGGAGATGCAGGAGGGAGTTCTGCTGCTTTAGGAGTAACATTAAACAGTGAGTTGTGGCAAACAGATCAGTCGTGGATTGAGATTCCTCAGACTTCGACAACAGGCACAGGAGAAGGGATGCGGGTTAGCATTTCGACTCTTGCAACAACAAGTAATCTCGCAGGCAGACCAAATTTCACAGTAACTTCTTCAGGAATACAGTATGTAGTAGACGAGGTAGTCACATTCACCGATCCGGGGGACACAAGCAACACCGCAGAACTTACAATGTCTGCTCCGTACACAGCCAAGATGAAGATAAAGGATTCTTTGGATGGAGGGAATTTAATCGCATCTTCAGAATCTTCAGACTCCGGGCATAACACATTAGTTGCAACTCTTGGCAGGGGTTCAGTAACATCAAACAACATTGAGATTTCAATGACCGCATCAAACACAGCACTTTTAGATTTTGAGGATGCATTTTACGATTTACATTTGACTAATGAAACCCCAAGTACTTCATTCGCAGACAGGATTTTAGAAGGAACTGTAACTCTTAAAAGACAGATAAGCACATGAGTTCTGTAAACATAGAAACGGTTCAGACCACAGTTGAGGTTTCAGAAGCAGCAAATGATATTACTGTAGATGCAGGTTCTGAAAATCAGGTAGAAGTAACAATCGGTCGGTTTTTTGAAGAAACTATAGTTTCAGGTCCACAGGGTCCACAGGGTGTACAGGGGTTACTTGGAGACGCTGGTGCATCAGGAAATTTATGGTCAAGCGGCACTGCCGCAGCAAGCGGAGGTTCTTCTGGAGATTTTTATTTAAAGACAGATGTTCAAAAGATTTTTCAGAATGTAGGAGGGAACTGGCAAGAGGTCGCAAACATTGTTGACGGATCACAAGGGTTCCGCGCAGGTGCTGCATACATTTTTGACGGATTAAGTGTTGCATCTGACCCTGCAACAGGAAGAATCAGGTTTAATGTAGCACAATCGTCATTTTCTTCTATTACTGAAGTATATATTGATGATTTAGGAAGCGACACAATAACAGATTGGCAGGGAGTGTTCCGGACATTTGGTGATTCTACAGAAGCGGTTAAAGGACGATTGAGCGTAGAATCACGGGCATCCGGAGACAATTCATTTGCAATATTTGATGTAACTGGTGTCACAGAAGAAGCAGGGTATTTTAAACTCACAGTGTCTCCTGTTTCCGGAGCAAATTTAGCAATTGGAGATGGCGAGAATGTAGTATTGAACTTCAGCAGAACTGGAAACAAGGGCACAGATGGCACGGTAGGACGTGCTGTTTTAAACGGGAATACTGATCCTGTTTCAGAGGGGGCAGAGGGAGATTTTTTTATAAACAATTCAAACAAGTACATTTTTGGCCCAAAGACAGGAGGCTCATGGGGAACAGGAACTTCTTTAGTAGGACCAACAGGTGCTGCTGGTGGAGCAACTGTTGACGAGATTGTAGCATTAAGTATTGCACTGGGTTAGATTATGGCTAATACTTTTAGAGTAATTACTAAATCAGATGTAAGTAATGACAGTTCATCTTCTACTTCTGTATACACCGTGCAGACAGGTGTAGATGCAACTGTAATTCTTGGAATTTTGGCAGCAAATAAGCTAGCAACAAGTGCAAAGGTCACATTATTGATTGATTCATCAACTTCAAACGCTGGTGGAGGCACAAACGCAAATATAACTTTAGCAAAAGATGTATCAATCCCCCCCGGAAGTTCGTTAGAATATATGTCAGGACAAAAGTATGTCATGCAAGTAGGAGATGTTTTAAAAGCATATTCAGACACTTCAAGTGCAATTGATATTAGTTTTAATTACATGGAGATAACCTGATGCCGTTCATTGGGGCACAACCCGCAGTTGCAGAGGGAACATTAACCACAGAAGGAGTTTCTGGAACTATAAATTACACAGAGTCAAACAAGACTTTGTATGTTGAAGGGGATTCTAGAGTAGATCAGGACTTAACTTCAGACAGTACTCCAACATTTGACAATTTGAAGTTGAATGACGGAGGACAAATACAGGAAGGAGGTGGAACATCTGCAATCGAAATAGATGCTTCAGGAGATGTCACAAAGATTGGACAAGATACTCCTGTGGCAGGAGAGGTTTTAGGATGGAATGACGCTAGCAGTAAGGTGCAGTGGCAACCTGCATTCAGTGGAGGAGTTAAGTTTTACGGATTCCGTCAGGATATATTTACAGGGAATCTTTTACTGGATTCAGATTCAGGGATAACTTCTGCATTCACACATGATTATAATGTTTTTGTAGAAGTATCAGTAAATGTCGCCGGTATTCCATCAAATATTTTTACAGTAGACGGAAGGTCTGTTGATCAATTATCAACATTAGGATTTAGTTTTGTAAGAACAGCAACATATAGATTTTATCAAGAGGATTCTTCAAACACTGGGTATGTATTTTCATTTGCAACTTCCCGTGATCCTTCAGGGGGGACAGAATACACAACTGGTGTCACAAAAACTGGAACTCCGGGGTCAAGCGGAGCATACACCGAAATAACTGTACCACAGGGCGCACCTGACATTTTGTACTTTTTTGCAAAATCAGGAAGTGACACTGTTGCAGGATACGGAGGAGGAGTTTCCGTAATTGGAAGTGAAGAGGAGACTTTTACTCCTGACGTGATGTTGGCGGGATCACAGCAAGTGTACCGACAGCATTTTATTGAAACCTCCGGGTTGGACTATGCTATTAGTCATGCAACCGGACATTTGATTGTGACAATATAATGGCTACCGTAGATTTAGGCAAAATTCGAGTTCATTGGCGTGGTGCATACAGTTCATCAACCACATATGAATACAATGATGGTGTTACATACAACAACAGTTCATATGCATATATCAACAACACCGCCACCGCAGGCACCACACCTACGACAACCACGCATTGGCAAATAATAGCACAGGGTGTTGCAACAATGACTACCCGTGGTGATATGGTATTCTACGGGGCATCAGGGAATGAAAGACTTTCTGCCGGGACTTCAGGTCAATATTTACAGACAAAAGGTGCATCTGCTGATCCTGTTTGGGCAGAAGGATCGTTACCGTCTCAGCAACCCTATCGCGGGGTATTAAAATACACATACACTTCAAGTTTGGTTCCACAAGTTTGGCCCGGAACAATTGATCCTGCTTCATACACAAACAGCACAGGTATTTTCACAAAGACTGCACACGGGTTGATTGATGGGCAAAGGATCAGATTTGTAGGTTCATCTAATATTACAGCAGGAAGTATTTTTGAGTTAGATTACACTTATTACGTCCGAGATTCGGATGCAAATAGTTTTAAGCTTTGTAAAACCTTTGTTTACCACGAATCTGCACCTACAGTAGGCACTCAACTCACAGGTGGCACAGATATTAATGTAACAGTAACAAACATGTATCGACAACGGTTATTGTCAGATAACTGGATGGGATTTGACACAGATTGCTGGGCATTAGGCACAGAAGCATCAGGATTGAGAAAGATTGTTGAAGGCACTACTGTCTCAGAGATTGAGTTTGGTCTGTCAACAAATTATAAGCTTGGTGGGATGATGCATGCAGTAGGTATGAGACATGTCAACAGGTTCACATATATTGATTCCTCGTATACTATTTGGAGTTCAGGTCGTCAGGGTTATCCGGGTGATGGAATTTACAATGAATCAGACTCACAGGCAAGTGGAGGTTGGAGTCCCGCTATATATCCTCTTTCAGGAGGACTCAGGGCAGGAGAGAAGTTTGTCCAAATTATAGATTTGGGGTGGAGAAGTTGGTGTGCAAGAACTAATATGGGAGGGCTATTTTCTTGCGGAATGGGCAATCATGGGAGCTTAGGACACGGAAACACTGCATCACAGCGTATGTTGAAGCGAATACAATATTTTGATGAAAATGATCTTTTCGTGTTAGGTGTAGCCTGTTCTCCAGCACAGTATTCCGACAGCGGGGACGGATACCCAAACACTTTTGTAGTGTGTGCAAAAAGGGGTGCAGGAACAACAGAAGGAATCCCAAACTATGAGTGGAGAGGTTTGTATGCTCATGGTCACAATCAAACACATGGTTCACTTGGAATAGGAAGTTTGACTGATGCTCATACTCCTACAAGAGTATCTAATCTCACAGCACAAGTACAACAATTGACATGTGGAAGCGGAATGTATGCCAGTAAGATGGTAATGGCAACTACAGATGACACTTCTCGCGCACAAGCAGATGGGAATAAAACAGTATGGACATGGGGAGGAAATGAACATGGGTTTGGAGATGGAACACTTTCTAAGTATGAAACATCCCCCGGAAATTACGGGTTAAACTTTGATGACGCACATGACGCTTGTTGGATCATCAATTACGGGTCAGATAGGGACAGGGCAAACGGTGACGGGACCATGATTAATTTCTTTCTGACAAGTACAGGAAAAGCCTATATGTGCGGAGTGAATAATAACGGACAAGGAGGAGTTGGGAATGCTACTGATGTTTCAACATGGGCACATTCAGGAGGATCAATAAGATTTCGAGAAATTTGGTGTAATGAAAGAACCACATTTGGTTTAGAAGGAGTTCCGGGTACAGGACATCACGGACAAACTTGGGGTACTTGGGGATTGCCGTCTACATATAAAGCATGTGGAAGGAATGGTATTTATAGGGTGTATTCTTCAAACAATACAGAGAACATCACCACCTTCCAAGAACAACCAAATCAGTTATCGGAATTTACATATGATGTGGATGGTGATGCAGTCTTATTTCCAAAAGACCAAATTGTACATATACCACTGAATCACGAGCATGACCCCTGTACTATGGTGTTAGATGCAAACGGAAATATTTGGGTATGGGGAGATGATGATAACTATGACTACCACTATGGAGCTTCCGGAACGACACTCCAATATCCAAACATGGTTTGCAAGAATTTCGGGCAAGTCACTCAGTATGAGGATGGAGTACACAATTTATGTGGTAAGGGGCTTTATCCTGCAATAGTAAAAGGGTTTGCACCACATCAATCTCGCGCCATCATTGTTGTACAGGACAACAACGGAGCAATTTATGCACAGGGAGCAAATTATGATGAACTAAACGCAAAAGGAATGCAGGGAGACACCCGTGGTTTGTCTCTGTACACAAATGATGTTACATAATTCAGACAAGGATTTACGATGAGCAGGAAAATAGTTTCAATTGACAAAACAAAGAGGAATAAACTTGTATATGTCCCCACAGACGGTTCAGTTTGGGGAACCGTTGGTGAACCTCCTCCAGAGGACCACATGTACGAAGAATGCACGAATCCTATAGGTGACAGGTTTTTCTTGAGCATCAGTTCTACTAGTGGAGTAGAGCAACTTTTAAAAGACGCACAACCTGAAGATTTGGGTTGGAAAGACGCAACCTCCGAGGAGAAGGTTGTTTTGGGTAATCAGAGGGTGAGCAAAAAGAAGGTTGTTGCAAGTGAAACCAAGAGAAAGATACGAGAGGAATTCACAGTAGAGGACGAGTTACAGATTTACAGGACAGACGACACTGCTGGAAAGGCAAGAATTGCAGAGATAGTCGCAGAAGGCAAAGCTAAGTTAGTAGACGCAGGATATTAATATGAAGGTTTTTGGTGATGCGTACGATACTATTTATATGTATAGTTACACTATTCGGGTGTAATAGTGTATCGTACGAAACACCAAAACCCTCATATTCTGGTGGTTATAAGACAATTCACATCAGGAACATGTGGAACTCTTGTTTTGGTTTAATCAAGAGAAGTTCTTCAGGAGTTAACCCAAGAACAGCCGCATTGCATTGTGATTGCATAGTTGACAAGACAAGGGATTTATATGATTTCAAGACTTTTAAGACTTTAGATTCTAATAAGACAGGCGAAGCATTTAAGGATATATCTTTAGAGTGTTTCTTGAAGAACAACCCCTCAGCGAGATCATGAGATGATGAGTATGTTTGATGACATCACATCCTTATTAAATGCAGTAGGTTTACCAGTAGGAATCACAATAATTTTAATGTGGTTCATCAAGTATCAATTTGACAATTCAAGAAGTGAACGAGAGGAGGCACGGGAGGACAGGCAGAGATTTGATCAAAAAATGATTGAGGGATTTACAGAGATCAAGGTCGCAGTAGAGCAACAGAACAGGTTGATATCAGAATTTTTACGATTGAAGTAATGCCAAGAAGATCAAAGCAAGATTATGATAGTTTTCTACCAATCATTTTATATTTCGTACGAGCCACTTTGCCTTTCGCAGAGTTATTTTTGATAGGGTGGATAATTTATTATGTTTTCAACACAGACGGAATTTCAAAAGAGATGACTAATATTTTGTCAGCATGTGTGGGTGGACTACTTGTAAATTATACAAAAATGAGTGGTTTTATATTTTCCAAGGAGAGTGATCCATCAAACTCAAATTACAGAGGCTAATATGATAGGAGTATTAGGGACAATAGGACTTGCTGCCGCAAAAACGGCAGTTTTATCGATGTTGACAGAAAAGATGATCTTAAAGTTGACTTTAACCCTCCTTGAGTGGGCAGCAAACAAAACGACAAACGAGGTCGATAATAACCTTGTTTTGCTAATGCGGGAACAGTTACAGAAGACCGGAGTTATATGAGGATTGCCAAAAACTTCACGCTTGAGGAGTTAACAAAATCTCAGCAAGCAGAGAGGTTGGGTTTAGACAATTCTCCTCAGAATCCGGAGCATCTTATCAATTTGGTTTTATTAGCACAGAACATTCTTCAACCTGTTCGAAACGCACACGGCACAGTTATTATTTCTTCAGGGTACAGGACAGTTCAAGTCAACCGCGCAATCGGGAGCAAGTCTGACACATCTCAACATTGCATCGGACAGGCAGCAGATTTTGAATGCATCGGAGGCATATCAAATTACGATTTAGCAGTTTGGATTCAAGGTAATTTGGATTTCGATCAATTAATCCTTGAGTGTTACGATTCCAAGAAGGGGATGAATAGTGGTTGGATTCATTGCAGTTTTAATTTAGAGAACAACAGATCAGAAAAACTAACAGCATCTTTTGAAAACGGTGAAATGAATTATCAAAGGGGGCTAATAGGGTAATGAGTTATGCCAAAAAAGACATTAAAGGATTTTTCTGGAGGATTGAACACTAGGTTAAGCAAGAGTCACATTTCAGAAAACGAATCTCAGGATGCAATTGACATCGATTTAAGCGGAGATCGGATACAACCTGCAAAGGGAGTTGACGAGAGCATTATCGCAAGCGGAGATTATAAATTCAGAAGCAAGTGGATTACAGATGAGGAAGCAGTTTCATTTTCAGAATACGGTGATTCGGTTATCAAGAGTTATGAAAACAAGAAACCTCAACTTCAGACATTAAAAGAAGAAGGAGGAGTATCTGCTTCTATTGATTTAGGTGTCCCGCCAACTCCTGCCCCACCAACCCCGGTTTTACAAACATCCGGAACTGCAACCACAGCAGATAACGCATACGCTTATCACACCGCATATACTGAAACCATAAAAGATTCGGGAGGAGTTGCATCTGGTGTAGGAGGGGGGAACCCTCAAACCTTACTTCCGGGATCAGTAGAGGGGCAACATATTCATGTTGATTCTACTGGTGGGTTTTCATTTTTCAAGGAACCAAGTTCCTCTGCGACCACTTACATCCCAAATTATTCTGGAAGCGGAACATTAGTTCGTTACAGTTCCGGGTATTCTTTGACATTCAGTATTTCAATCACGCACTGGAATTCATCTAAAAACGCATTAAGAAGCCCTTCTTATTTCTTCAGGGGAGATTATTTTGTAGGAGTTTCAGACTCAGGAATCAGCAAAAAGCTTTTAACTGATTCTACTGCAACAGAGACGACACATTCTTTTACAAGTCCAACTGTACACAATTATGTAGGAGATTCATGCACTGAAGACTCTCAAGACGGTATAGAGCAAGCATATACAACAGTTCATCGCACTACAGTCAGTTCAGATTCAGACGAAATTTTCGTCTCAAGGGTTCACCGAGGACACGGGGGAAGTATAAGTGGGACAGGTGCTGTAATTTCAGGAACAAAAAACGGTGTTTGGAGAACTAACGCAGGATGCGTTCATATTGAAGGAGAACCAAATCTTTCTAATAGTAACATCAAGAAAGTTACTTTACGAGAGGGGTCGTGGTATGTGGTTTTGTGGTTTGACCCCGGATGGGTCAGGAAAAAGGAGTGGATACAGACTCACCCGTTGGGGAAAACAGTACAAGATTGGATATCACTCGCTCCTGATTGGCGCGGGAATAATTCGATAGGAGGTTATGGATGGGAATATGTGGAAAATACTGCTTTTGATCAAAATTCGCGAAGTACGGAGTTGAGAGGCGTAATTAATAATGCTCCCATGCCCCCCCAAGAAGTTCCTGCCTCCTCTAACACCCCTAATATTATCTCTTACAACCTAGACCCTCTTGCTTTGTGGTCTTGTCACAACCAAGCTGATCAGTGGGAAGCTCCTACAACTTTAGATGGTACTCATTTTTATTCAGAATTATCTGATGGTTCTGGTATGGGGAGTTTTGTGGGGTCAGCACATGATGGCACAGGACCGACAGATACTACAAACACAGGAATTTTCTTTGGAAATGATTGCAGTTCTATCAGTCAAATTTCAGGAAGCGAATATGTGGGAGCGTCTGAAAAAGGATTCGCCCCATATTATAATAACCAAGCACAAATTAAAGGAGGCGCATTATACATCCCGTGGGATACTACAGCATCAGTAAATGTTGGTCCGTTCCCAACTTACATTTTTGAGGTAGCAACTGCAAATAAGTTGGCGCGGTCGAGTGTGAGACATTCAGCAGCAAGAGTTTTCTCACAGAAAAAAGGTTCAGGGTCAGACGAAAGGACAGAATATTTTTTCAGGAGGAATGATCGTTTATACGGGGGTGTTTATAATTTAAAAGAAGAATCATCAGCAGGAAGGACGGCAGACCTTACGATCCCTGATGATTGGGCACCTCCATCAGGTTCTCCTACTATAGCAGATAACGGATTAGGGATATCTATACAGAAATTCCTTACAATTTACCATGATTATCACTCCGAAGAGAGACGTGGGAAAGGATTAAGATACCGTTGGCATCAACTAGAGCAAGCCCCGTTGTATAACGGAGGATCATATAATAATCCTATCTCCCAAACCCCACAGTATATTTTAGGAGACAAGGATTATGCTCTTAATACAATTCATATGAAAAATTTAAGCATTGACAGCACAATCAATGCTTTATCTTATCCTGTAGCACAAAACAAATGTGCTGTAATTAACACTGTACACAAGTTAGCGTTTACTGAAACAGGTGCAACAACAATTCATTGCACAGAAGGGGTTCCAGATTATAAGATTCAAGATCGAAGCACTACAACTGTTTCTGTAGAAAATGAAAATGAAACTTTACATGTTTCCTCATATAACTGGGCATGTACTCCGTTGCATCAAATAAATTCTGCAAAGATGGCAAAAGTCTCTGGGTCACTGAAGAGGGCATCTTTATCGGCAGATAGAGAACGTCAAGCAGCAATGCATCCCCAGTTTGGGTTTGCAGTATCTCCATCTACTAAAGCAGAAACTTTGGGGACAGCATATGTTCCAGACTCCTATTTGCGAGGGTCAACAGAGTACGATTTTGCCCCCAACAGACATATACACCCGGATACTAGCACATCTTTAGTGACATCAAGTTGGTTGCCGTTTAAAGCAAAGATAACATACCAAGTCCCAACAAATTCTCCTGTATCTGATCAGGGGATTATTTTTCAAAGATCAGACAATTACGGGACTCCTTCTTCCTCTTATGTCCCAGAATATAAGATAGGTTTAGCGAATACGAATGAATCGGATTTATCTTCACAACCCCAGATAGATTCAACAGAAGAACATAGATTTTACGCTAATGATAGCGGGGTTTTAATCAGAGGTGGTCCCTTTATAAATTACGGTTCCTTTTATCCCGGAGCATTAAGAAGTCACCCTTTGAGTTCTAGTTTTGCGACTGCAAATACTACTTCAATAATGATATCTGGATTTATGGATTATGAGGTAAAATCTGATGTGGTTTTATTTTATAATCCCGGAATTGAAATTATTGACCCTTCTAATATGAGTGACTCTTCAAAGCATTTAAGCTTAGGGGATTTAAATTTCAGGGCACAGATTCACAAAGCATTTTTAGTAGGAAGCGTTTCGACAGGTAAGTTATTTCTTTCTGTTAAGGGGAAACCGGATGAATTAGTAGTTATAAATCTTGCATCAGAAAAAAACGAAAGAGCGTTGTACAGAGTCCCTGTCAGTCACTTTTTATCTTTGATAACAAATGATAAGTATGTTCTGGGTTCAATTTACAACGCAAACACTAAGTTATTTAATAATATAACAAGCTGTTGGCTTGTATATCCTAGTGAGTTAGAATCAGGGACAGTACCAGTAACTTCTACTAATCACACTTCCGGAACTTCATCTGGAGTAGTTAAAAATATTTTATCAAAATATGATGATTCAGACAGCAAGTTTCTTTTGATATCGACCGCAGGAGATCAAGAGTGGTCTTCATCAAGTTTAACATTAGAATTATCTAATGACAGAGATTTGGTTTTCACAGCAGAACCAGATAAATATTCTATTAAAGTTCAGTCTAATTTATCAGGACAAAACATCACAAATATGCCTCAAGAGGCAATGAGAAACATTTATGTTGGAGACATTGTAACTTCAACTTCAATAAACGGAAATTCTACAGTTCCAGCAAACACAGAAGTAACTTCAAAATCTGGAACGACTATATTAGTAACATCAAGTTGCACACTTAATGTTGAAGACACGTTAACATTTACAAGATATGTCAAGGAATCTGATGTTTGGTTTTCTACAGATGATTTTGGAAATATCACAACTCCGATTGATTACACATCAGATTATGATGTTGCGGCAACATACACTGGTCCTTCAGAGATTTTAACATTCACAGGTTCAGCAAATGATTATATCCCAATTTCAAGGATTGGCGGAACAGCCGAAACAACGATTTCAGGAAATTACGCTTATGACGCTAATTTAAAGTATTACTTCAGAGTTTTTTTAGAGAAAAACTTAGTAACAAGTTCAGGAACTTCTTTGGGAGAGGTTGCATTTACAAAGGGAATCCCGAACATGTTTTCTTCTATTACAAATTTGCCAGTTCAATACAGGATATCTTTATTAAGGAATATTGGGACTTCCGGGAACCCCTCTTATATTGAATCAGGAGCATCTCAAGAATCTTCTCAAATATCTTTATCTTCCAACACCAATTTTATAACACTTAGAGATTTGCCAATTGATTTGAGTTCTGATATAGAAAAAATACGGATTTACAGAACAGGAGGACTTTATGCAGCATATGGTTGGTTGAAAGACATAGAAATCTCCAAAGGGGTAACAGGAGTTGATGACCAGTCGAGATTTATAGGATCAGCGGCATTAACTCCTTTATCAATTACAACTCCTCCTCCGTTCCTTGAGGGAAGGAAGAACCTCAAGTATGTATCGTACGTTTCAGGATTATTTTATGCGGGGTATGGATCAACATTAAGGGTGAGCGAATACGGGAATCCACATTCGTGGCCTGAGCAAGCATATTATCCTCTTGACGGAGATATCACAGGAATTCGACAATATCAGGGGGAAGGAGTTGTTTGGACTGCTAATTCCGCATATCGACTTCGTGGCGCATCGTACGATGATATTACAATAGTTAAAATCCCTGATCAGCAAGGAATGCCAGAAGGGCATTTCCCAAGTTTGATTGAAGCATTGAACTCATTATTTTGGATTTCAAATGATGGAGTTTGCATGTATTCACAAGGAAGAATATCTTTAATTTCTCAAGAAAAATTCAAGGTATTCCCTAAGTTAGTAAACGCAAAAGGCGCCGCTAAAGACAATGTACTTCATTTTTTCACAGACACCGGGTATGGGATGGCATGTGATTTACGGTCTAACCGCCCTAAATTTTCTAGGATATCAGAAAATACAGACAGACGGGCATTTTACTCACAGACAGATGACAGGCTATTTTTATCAAGGTCTTTAAATTCTGGCGCATACGGTGATGGTGTCTTTAAATCCTTAACTTATACATCAGGAACAATTGATTTTGGTGATTCTAATGAGTACAAAGTTTACCACAGATCACAAGTCAGGTATAAAGGTTCAGGAAGCATATATTTTAAATTTCAAGAAGGTTCTGATATTAGTGAGATTTCAGAAACTTTTAATCTCCCATATGTTACAGAGGAGACTTCTAAATATTTAGAGTTTAGTCTTGCAAAGACAGCATTTCATGTCATTTTCACTATTACAGGAGCAGTTGAGATTTTGGAGATTTCATTTGATGCAGAAGATGCCCCGTCATATTCTCAAAAATTAAGATTTGAAAGTGCAGATGTAATTTATCGTGGGTCATCAATACTTAACATGACAATTGATGGAACAGTGGCACCTGTTATTCCTGAGTTGGTTTTTTCGGAATTATTAACAACAGTAAGAGTATATTTCCCCCCAGCTTCAGAAGGATATATTCCACATTACACTAATATTGGTGGAGGTGAAATTGTTTCAGTAACTTATAACAAATCAGAAATATGATACGAGATTTAATCACCTTAGAATCTGTTACAGTTTCTTATAAAAACCAACCTTCAAATGTTTCAATTTCGATGGATGGACAAGCCGTGGCTCTTATTTCTGATTTGCCATCCCACGCAGAGTATTTTTCTAGAAGGATTTCTGTCCCTCCTGAGTCTTCTGGTTTTGTTCCTCATTTTGCAACAGACAGTGTTTCTTTTGTAGATCATAAATTCAATGTTTTACCAGCATCAGAATTCGATCAACAATTAATATGGCATTATTATGAGGTAACTATTTCTGGAGCAGTGAATGTATCTTTGTATTTAGACGGGGACACTAAAATACCGGGTAAAAATCTACAAGTTCCTTTCTCTGAAGCGTTTCTAAATAGACAAGCAACAGCATCTGATCCCTTTGTTGTTTTAACTCCTTCAGTAGTCAGTAACACACAAAAGATTGAAGGTTTTACAACTGATCAGATGTCTAATATTAATATTAATGACTCTGTTTCATTTGCGCCAGTTGGAGCCTTTTTTACAGTACCGTCTTCAGACGCATTCGCAGGGATTCTTTCAGGAGTATTTGTATCAAGAAAAGAGGGAAACGCTATTTTGTTAAATAAACCAGTATCAACAACAAGCACAACTTACATTTCTTTTTTAAAGACAATTTCACTGCGGAAGAGTTATCACACTGTTCGTGTATATTACCCCCCGTTAAGTTACGGATACACTCCGCACATTTCAAATGTTACAGGTGATGCAGGATATATAATTAAAGCAAAACCCGTATCATTACCAGCAAGATTTTTAAGCAAATCAGCTACAATGTCCGAAGGGCAAATTACTTATCAAGGCACAATTCAAGTGCAATTCTATTTAGACGGAAATGCTTTAGGAGAACCATATATTTTCAAGGGGGAACGTAATAGTACAGGTGCGTATAAATATATAACTAAGAGATTTTATCTTCCTTCAGGTTCAACAGGAAGAGTTTTTCAGTGGAATCTGGTGGGAGACTATGGGGCAGATGGTGCATATGGTGACATCGCATTTGTAGAAACTGATGCAAGTTTAAGTGCAACAGATAATCAACCTCAAGTTCCAGCATTAACTGGTAATGTTCAATAGTTCTAACCCGTTAACGACTCAAGTATCAGAGCAATCCGTAAGAGACGCTTTGATTCACATTGAAACACAAATGAGTCAATTATATGATCTTTTACAAGAAGGAGGAAGTGGAGGAGCGACAACAGAGGTTTCAGCACAGTCTCAAATAACAGCAACTAATATTGACCACACAAGTCTAGCAACAGGGTTTTTACAGGATGACGACACCTTTTCAAATTCTTCACAGGTAAAAGTCGCCTCATCAGAATCAGTGAAGGCATTTGTTGAGGATCAAACACAGTTAGCAGATCAAGCCGGACACGCAAATGATATCTTAACAACCAACGGTACAATTACGAGTTGGACTGCACAAGTTTCAGGATTGCCACCGGGTTTAATTGCCGCTTTCGGGACAGGAATTGCTCCGCTGGGTTGGTTTTTGTGTGACGGTGCAGCATATTCAAGAGAAACGTATTCTGATTTGTGGAATATAATAGGAATAACGTGGGGTCCGGGTGACGGAGTGGGAACATTTAATGTTCCAGAATTAAAGGGAGCAGTTCTTCGTGGAACAGGGGTGGCGGGTGTAAATAGCGATTATGCAGGGCCAAGTACTGTTGGAGCATACCAAACTCCACAAAATTTGAGTCATCGACATTCAGTTAGCGGAACAACTGATTCCACAAGCACGGAGCATACACACTCATATACGCATTCCGGAGCAGGTTCAGGCGCATATCACGATAACGCAGGTTATCCTACAAATTCTCATGTAGGTGTTACTACAGGAGGAATGAGTGCAAACAGTAGTCATTCCCACGCTTTTAGTGCAAACTCGGCTTATGACGGAGGCGATGAAGTAAGAGCATACAGTCGTGGCGTACAATATATGATTAAATACTGAAAATTGTGGATCAATACACTGGGGAATGTTTCAATTGCAAAAAGAAGTTTAATTTCCACAGCAGGAAGAGGAAATACTGCGGACAAATTTGCCGCTTGCAATATGTAAGGAGCAAGGCTAATAATGAGTTATAAAGCATATTGGAATAAGAACACAGCAGAGACTATCGTTGCATCGGAGTCCACTTGGGAGGAGGGGAAATATCGTATCCCAGAGGATGCAATTGATGTCATACCTCCACTGTTTAATCCAAGACTGGAATTTTGCAGATGGGATTATGACGGAAATAAGTGGGAAGTAACAAAATTATCTGCGATAGTTCAATTGCGGGAAGAACGCACTCGCAGACTTATTAAAACAGATTTTTGGGCACTTTCAGATCGAAAAATGTCTGAAAATCAAATAAGGTATAGGCAAGAACTAAGAGATTTACCCGCTAAATTTACCGATTCTTCACCTTTATTAGACGAATTTGGAGAGTTGACTAACATTAATTGGCCCAAACTAGAACAAGAGGGATGACATGTTAAACAAGAAAAAAGTAAAAAGTTACTACTTGAACAATCCGTCAAGTATTATTGAACAGGCAACAACAGGCACAGGAAGTCCTAGTGGGTCTACTAACTTGCTTGGGGGGAACCCTGCTAACACAAATCAGGGACTTTCTAATTATATGTCTGCAACATCTTCTGCCACTAAAGTTGGAACAGACAACCCCGCAGAACGGGATTTACATCCACATGAACACCCTGCATTTGCTCCTACTGGAGGAGGGGAGGCGAATAGTATGCCGATGCAAATAAAGGCGCCGGATGGGACTGTTGAGAATTTGTCATACATTAATGAGGAGGAAGCAAGACTTCTAAAGGATCGTGGTGCATCTGGAGTTCCAACGCAATTCGGCCCTAAAAGCTTCGCAACGGGGACAATATCGAATGCAGCAATGCCTAGTTATGGACCTGCTCCTGCCAACAGAGATCTTGCTACAAGGAATTTGGGGTACGATCATCAGGTATTAGAACAAGCAAAAATCAACCGTATGCTGGCAATGAATCAAATGATGGGATTGCGTGGCGGTTTTGCAGATCGTTCTGCACAAGCATTTGGACGAGCAGAAACAGCATTTGGATCAGGAGACGCCGATTACCAGCGAGCAAGAGGACTTTCGGAACAATCTCTTAGGGGGATAGGTCAAGATCGTGAATTCTACAGGGGGTTGGAGGGGGAATCCAGACAGTTGGGGGCACAATTAGAAGCTGACACGGGTGTTTATCAAGGACAACTTGATCGACTTCTTGAGGAAACAGGGCGTGATCCAGTGGCACTTCAACAAGCATTATCTGCACAGAGACAAGAAGATATAGGAAGGCAAACTGCTGGTCAAAGACTGGCTATGGAGCGTACGATGGGCGCAAGAGGGATTGACCCAACATCTATGAAAGCATTGACTGCTTTGGGGGGATTGGAAAGTAATGCTTTGGCACAAACAAGACAAGCGTCACGAAATTCTTTTGCAGATGCAAGAGGACTTCAACAACAACGGTTAGGTCAAAGGGCACAATTATATGGTCAGCGTTTTGGTGCTGGAGTAAATACTCTTGGTGCCCGTCAAAATTTGTTGCAGAATTTAAGAGCAGGTAGAGGGCAAGAACGCGCTTTTGATAGCTCACTTTTGCAACAAGGCATACAAGACAGATTAAATCTTGGAGGATCAGAACGTCAATTTGGAATATCACAACAAGCATTTGGAAATGTTGGTCTTGGGCAAATGATTGGGTTGGATCAAGCCCAGATACAAGACGCAGTTTTTGATCAGAACCGTCAGGAGCAAAAACTACTTTCCGCTTGGCAAATTCAATCTGGAATTGACGCATCAGAAGCTCAAACGCAAGCAACAAAAGAAGCGGCAAATCAGCAAGCTTCCGCAAATGAGCAAGCAGGGATGATGCAAGCAATTGGAACAATTGCTATGGTTAAAGTGGCATTTTCATGTATCCCGGAAGGTACAGTAATCGATATAGGTGAAGAATCTAATGTCGGAGTCTGTATTGAAGACCTCAAACCGGGCGATGTCATTGCAGGATATTACGGTAATCCTGTGCAAGTATTACAGAAGCATGAGTATCTGGAGGGGTTCTATAAGGGGGACAAAAACAGATTTTTGACAATTATTTTCAGTGACGGAGAGGAAGTGAACCTTTGTGATACTCATAGAGTTATGAATACACCAAGCGGGGAACTCAATATCGGAGATAAGGTTGGAACTCGCACTGTTGCAGATATTCTGAGATACGGAGATGTTACAAGAAGTTACGATTTACTCACTTCAGACAATAAGGGCTATAAAATTTCAGGTATCCCTGTGAATTCAATGATTGAAGAGATGGCTCGTGTAGGATTTGCTACTGCACTTGCAAACAATTTACAAAAGGCAGCATGATGGCAATTAATTACGGATATGGCATAGACCCAAATCAGGGCGCATTAGTTAATTCTTTGCTTGCAGCAGAGGAGAAGAAGCGAAAGGCAGAAGAGATTAAAGCATTTGGAAAGGTAAATGCAGAAAAAACAAAAATAGATGCATTTAACCAGATGTTTAGTCAACTAGCATCAGCAGGAATCGGGGTAGCAAAAGAGCATATGAAGTCAGACTTGGACGGTTACACTTCTGATCATAATGCTGCTGTTGATCAAGCAAAGCACCAGCGCAATCAATACCAAACAGGAACGGATGAGTATAATTTCTTCAATGAAAGAGTTACTAATTTGAATACTGATTTCAGGAATGATGTAAAAAAGTGGAAAGAATCAGGGTATTTAAATCGTGACGGTTCTCTTTTAAGTGTTACAAAGGGAGAGACAGGAGGTGAGCGGACATTTACAGGTTTAAGTGAGGGGCAGCAGGGACTATTGAAACACAGCAACAGTAGGATAAAAGAATTAAGAGAGGAAAATGTTAAATTAGAGAAAGGCATTCAAGCTCGCAAGAGTTCTTTAGAAAAAATTTACGAAAAACCTTCTTCCACTCCCGATGTTTTTACTGGTGAGTACGCCATGAAAGATATTCAGGAAAGGTGGGATTCCAAACCTGACCGGGACAAAATCGCAGGAAACAGAAGCATGATTTCCAGTCTGGGAAAAACAGTTTCTGGAGTGCGGGACCAAGGGCAAGGGGTCTTAGAAGATTATGATTTTGACCCTGCCACAGGAAAGGAATTAAAACGATCTTCGTTGAAGTTACATGAGCAAAGAAGATATCAGGAAGCACAACGCAGCAACACTTTGGAGGGACAAGCCGCAGGGCTTTTAGTGAGATCAGGTATAACTCCTCCTGACAATCTGCTTAAAGGTTCTCCTTACGGGATGATGACTAAGGATCAACTTGAAGCAGTTATGATAAAAGGTATGGAGCCGGAGTTATTAAAACAGGCTCAATTCAGGATCAGCAACGGCATATCTTTTGACAAAGAAAATAAGGAACACCAGCAAATTGCTGATAGTTATGGAATGAATTTCGATCAACTTCAAAATATAACCAAACACAGTGCAGAAGCTATTCATTTAAATAGGCTGAATAAAGCTGGTACTGATTATAACGCAATTGAAAAATACGGAAATGAGGCGATAAACAGTGGGTATGATTTTACAACTGTAACACCTGAACATATTCAGGGAAGAATTGATGACGCAAAGTCGGCAACACGAAACAGTTTTTACGCTAAGGCAATGAGCATTGCTAATACTGGCAATCTTGAGTTTCAAAACTCTTGGTATACATCTAATGAGAATCAAATAAATAAGTATATTGCTGACGGAGTATTATCTAAAGATTTCAAAGCAGCATCTTCTAACTATTTTTCAGGAAAAGCCAAGAATACAAGTCAAAGACTGCATTTGAATAACATGACCACGTCATACAATTTAGTAGGAAAAGCAGTTGAAATTTCTGCTGTCTCTAGGGAAGAAATTCCAGAAGAAGTGAAACAAATCGCAGCAAATATAGGAATCAAAGATATTGATGCTTTAGTCCAAGATGAAAAAGCTAAGAACGATTTTGAACGAAGTAGAAAGGAAGTGACTGCACAAAATTCTCGTCTTACTTTGGCAAAGAGTCTTGAAAAAGAAATATATGAACGGATGTATGGTACTGGTCAGGGTGTCACAAGTGACGGTAGGGGTGGACTTGTTATTTATGATAAAGGAGGTTTGATAGATATCGACAAGACAGAAAAAAACTTACTGACAAAAACTAACAGCACAACAGGGGATCTTTGGACTAAAGAAGATTTAAAAATATCCAAAGAAAGTTGGAAGCTGCATAATGCATTACAAACTTCTATTTTACAAGCCAAGCAACACGGTGTTGATGTTAAGGGACTCCAAACAACTGAAGAAGGTAGGGCATTGTTAACGTCAACAGACTGGTCCCCAAACACTGCCGTAGGAACAGTTCAAGTGAGGCAGGGGGATACCTTATCAAAAATAGCAAAAAGACATGATACAACAGTTGCAGAGTTACAGAGGTTAAATCCTCAAATAGAAAATAAAGACAAAATTGAAACTGGTCAACGTGTGGTCGTCCCCACCAAAAGAAGGAGATACAGTGAATTTCAACGGAACTAAAAATGTCACAACTTAACTTCTGGCAACATCTTCAGTTTCAGGTAAAGTACGCTCCTGTTTCTGAAACAGATGATGATTTGGAAAAGTGGAAAAAACGATCACAAGTAATAGATAACGAAGTCGAAAAATCAGGTATAAGCAATCCGACTTTTGTTAAAATTGCCAAAGATCGTTTGTTAGGTCAACGTCCTCCAACTTACTCCGCATTAGAAAACATAGCAGAAGATTTGCCGACAGGTTTTGCAAGAGGCACTTACGGGTCTTTCACCAAGTCAGTTGGTGCCGGATTAAGTGCCCCACGGGCATCTGTTATGGACGATCTTCAGCCTTTTTTTGATAGAGGAACACGGGATGAAGTTACAGGAGAGATACGCGAATACACGCAAGAAGAGAAGGATGAATTCGCAACAAAGTATTTAAGCAATGAACTGCCACATCCGTTCATCCCGACATTTTTGTCACCCAAAAGAAAGGACATTTACGACAGACCTGAAAAACCTGAGTGGTTGCAAGAGTTAGGAACTAATCTTTATGAACACGGGAAAGAGTTCAGGGAACGCTGGCAAGGAGAGGGACGTGCTGCAACCAACGAAGAATACATCAGAAAAGCTTATTCACCTAGTGGTGATATAGTAGAGAAATTGTTTGCAAAAGCTATCCAGAGAGGGTGGGTAAACAGTCCGTCAGAATTAGCACGGTCAACTGGAGAATCAGTCGCATCTCTTGGTGCTGGGGTTGCTGCTGGAACAGCAGGGTTTCTTGCAGGCGGCCCTAGAGGTGCAGCAGCAGGTTTTATGGCAGGAGCGACTATGCAAGCATCACTGCAAGTTGCTGATGGTGTTGGAGAGTCAGTTGAGAATGATGAGGAAATAAAAAAGTTGGTTGAGCAAACAGTTCTACAAAAATATACCACAGAACAATTAGCAAATGAAGATATTAGAGATAAGGTAAAAGAAGAAACAGATGACAAGATGCAAGCCTTAGGTAAATTCTGGACAAGTGAAACAATTCAGAGGAGATTAGGATCACCAGCAACATTGCTTGAGTTAATAGGCGCATATCCTTTAGGAAACATAGTCGCACGGGCAATATTAGATACAGGAGCAGAAGCAGGTTCTGAAGCGTACGATACCGCACTAGAGGAAACAGTAAAACTTAATGCAAAAGAAGATTTGCTTCAGGAGTTGGGGGTTCCTCAATCAGAAATTGATGAAGTCTTAAATTATGAAACTATTGCAGGACTCCGTATAAATGACTGGATGAAAGTAGTTCGTGGCGGAACTGCTGGTGCAATCTTAGGCGCAGGAACGACAGCACCTACAATTGCAATAGAAGAGGCAGGTAAATTAGCAGTTAATACATTAAAGAAGTCTTCTGATCCACGGATTGATCCAGACAGGACTGCCCAAAAAACGCTTCGTGATCAGGAGATGATTGACACAAAAGAAGAAGCGTACGTTGAACAAGTCAGGTTACAGGGATTAGATACTCAAGTTAAGGGGTTAGACGCAGAAGCAAAAGCAGAGACTGCCAGATTA
>VTLG01002298.1_pt1 | contig 39977 bp, 57 predicted proteins | sample 4694571 | NCBI WGS metagenome assembly VTLG01 (sample SAMN12604809, study PRJNA352737) | marine metagenome | biome: ENVO:00000447; feature: ENVO:00000209|ENVO:00000569|ENVO:01000036; material: ENVO:00002151; isolation source: viral sequences binned using virsorter ... | reverse complement strand
CGTGTGGTGATAATTGAGGAACACCTTCAACTACTGTAGTTCTACCTGAGTAGTCAATAACAACTTTATCTACTCTTGGTAAATAATATGAGAAGTCTGCCTCAACATTAGTTCCTACTTCAATTAGTTCTCCTACAGAACCTCCACTACCTGTGAAACTTGTTCCGCTATCTGCTACTCTTGGTCTAAAATCTAAACAATCTCTTAAATCAAAAACTCTACCATCTTGGTCTTTAGATTTGTATTGAGGTATTACAGTATAATCTACAACACCATCATAACTATCTACTGAGAAATAATCTCCAGCACCATGAGTAAAGAAGTCAAATGTAACTAATAGTCTTCCTGTTGGTACAGGTTGACCAGGTTTTAATTTAATTCTACATAAGTCATAGAATGCATCTCTTTGACCATCATCAAAAGTAAATCTGTTTGTAATATCTGTATCAGTTGATACTGCATTTGTACTAAAGTCTGCCGCCATCTTGACAGATTTTAATGCAAATCCATCTGCTTTACCTAAAGTGATTTCTGTTTTCTGTGCCGCTACTGCAGTTGAAATTTGTACTGTAGAATTACTATTTAAAGTTTTAGATTTTTCCACACCATCATCTGAAGCAACTCTAACTGAGGCAATTAAATCTACTGTGGTTCCATCTGCTAAAGCATTAGTAGATAAACTTCCTAAATTTGATATTGTAAGTGTTCTATCTGATCCTGATAGTGCTAGATTGCTTGATGTTATATCTGCGATTTCTCCATCAGTAGTTGGTGATTGTCCTGTGTTAACAATCAATGTATAATTTTTGAGTGATGCGATTGATGTAAATGTTTCATTAGTTCCTGCACAAGTAAATGATACGGAACCTGATGCTACAGTTGCCGTTGCAAATTTTCTTCTAACTGTGTATGAAGTCGATTTAACATTATCTGGATTAGATACACTATCTCCTCTTACTTTTCTCATTCTAAAGAAGTTAGTTGGAAATACTAATATTTTTTGGTCAGGTCTTGTCAAAGGTGCTTCAAATCTTGAAATGACACCTGCAGTTTTTGCCTGCAATCCATTAGCAGTTAATGTTTTACTTAAATTATTTCCTGTGGCAGATGCAATCTCTCCTATTCTTTCTCCATCAATGAATACTACATCACCAGTTTTTAATTCTGTTAAGAAACTTGTTCCTTGCCCGACTAGTGTAGTTGCACTTGCATTACTTGTTGCAGTACCTTGTAGTGTTTTAAGAGTAGGTTTAATATCACAATTAAATGTATTGCCTGAGTTTTCGAAACCTCTTGCATCTCTTGTAAAATCTTTTCCGTCATTCATCTTGATATCAAAGATACCAAGTTTAAATTCCATGTTTGCTTGTGTGCCAGTATAATCACCACTATGTAATATAAAACCTCTTACTCTACATGTTCCTATTACGGCAGGTGAACCACCTTTTAAATCATCGTGAATATCTAATACTTCGAACTCATCAATATCAGGCATACCTGTAACATTTTTAACAACAATAAAGTTACCTATTGGTGTTTGTATAGGTTTATCTGTTTCTCTATCAAAAGTTCTAGGTTTATCTACAGAAATAAATTTCTTTGCGTAACTTTCTATTTCATAACCTTTGACATATGCTTTACCAGGTTCTAATCCTAAAGCAAGTTTACTTTCAAGACCTCCGTCTGCGGCAGTAAATACGCCTCGATTATTACCATCAAGTAAATTTTCTCTAATGTCTAATTGAAATGGTTTAACTTCATAATCACCACTCTCGTCAAAAGTTCTTCTTGCAAGTGTTTGTTCTAGTATTGCATAATCGGCATACTTAGAATATCTTTGTATTTGTCCTTTATCTAGTCTTGCAAGTTCAATAAAGTTTGTGTCTGTAGTTTCTGTTAAAGTTTTCTTTACAAGATTTACTGAGATGTCATATCTATGGGCACCTGGTGCGGCATAGTTTGATGAACCTTGAGCATTATCATTTAGTTGAGTATCTTCTTCAGGAGTAACTGTAGATTGTGTTACTTCAAATCCTATTCTATAAGAAGGTCTATCTGAATATTTGTCTAGTAATATTGTTTGTTGTGAATTTGCTACAAAGAATCCGTTAATAAAATAAACACCAGAATTAATTTTTACTGCAGAACCAGTCCCAGTTGCGTCTGTAGTTTGTAACTGGGCGCTGATTTCTGTAGTTTGATTAGTTGAGAGTAATGGGTTTTTAATTGTAGTATTATTTGCATTTAGTGATGTAATAATTTCACCATTTTCAAATTTTTTAATATCGAAATTATTGTCTGAAGTACCAGAAGTTTCGTATTTAATATAAAGAGTTAATGGGTCTGAGGATGTGGCAGCGACTGTCCCAATAACTTTTGCTCTAATACCTGTGGTACCGCCAATAATAATTTTATTTAAAAAGTCAGTTCTATAACTTTCAACATTCGTTGCGTTGAATGTTGATTGTATCTTAACAAAATCATATTCTAAATCAAAGTTGATATCGCCTGGTATAACCATGCTCCCATCTTCGAACATATGTTTACCAAATCTATCAATTTGATTTTGTAGTATAGATTGTAACTGAGTTAACTCTCTCGCTTGAACAGGAAAACCTGGTCGAAAGAGAACTCGGTGATAACCTTTACCTTTCGCATTTGTTTCAAAATCATCATAATAAGGTGATACATTAAAGTCAATGACTGCCATTTAAATCTCCGATATCTGTTTAATCTAAAGTATTTAGATTAAAATTCTACAACTAATTTTATATCTTCAATCTGGTCTGACGCACGGTTGATAGGTCTTCTATGTTCAAGATACATAATATCTCCACTATCTGCCGCTACTTCAGGATTGCCTAAAGCACTTGAAGTTCCAGATGCACTTGAAGTTCCACCTGATATAGTTTCAGATGTTTGGAAAGTTCCAAACCCTGTGTTAATATCTTGGTAGTATTTCAATATTCTATTTGTAGAATCCCAGTTAACAACTTTACCTTGGGCACTTGAAGTACCTCCAGTAATTGTTTCGTCAACTTGGAATGTTCCAGATAGACCGCCTGATTGTAAAGTAATTGTCTTACAAGCACTTAATGTTGCCGCAGTTGCGACATTAGTTGTACCGAAGTCAAATGGATCTCTGATTAATCCTATTCTACGATAATCGTTAGAAACTGGGAAGTCACCAGAACCATCTGCGTATTCAAGTCTTACATTATTCATTACATAGAATCCGCCTAATTCGTGAACTGGGTTAGAACTATGTCCACCCTCTGGAGAAATAACTGCTACTGCAGTTGCTCCTGATCCACCACCGCCTGATATTGTAACAGTTGCTTGATTGTAACCAGTACCCACATTGTTTACTGTGATTGCAGTTACGGCATTTCCTGCCACGGTTGCAGTTGCAGTTGCAGACGAACCGTTACCTGAAATTGTTACAGTTGGTGTTCCTGAATATCCAGATCCACCTGCAGTTACTTTAATTCTATAAATCGCACCATTGACTGCCGCTTGTTGGGCATCAAATTGCGTTTTATATGGTTGTCCAGCACCTGGGTCAGATGTTATAAATTTAACAGGCATGAAGTCTGTTGATAAAAATTTAATTGCATCTGAGGCAGAAATGGTATACATAAATTTCCATTTGTATCCATCTCCAGTAGTGATAATTCCAGTACCAGTACCTGTTGGTTTTACAGTTGATGCAGTATTGCCATCGTTGTCGATAACTTTGTAAACATTAAAATCTTCAGTTAGTACATAGAATGTCGCCGCAGACAATGAAGTTGCTCCAGAGTTTGCAGTATTTGAAGATGAATAATCATGTTGATATGCATCATATGTTGTTCCCGATGTCCAGTTTCTTCTCACGATTGCATGAGATACATCCGCAGTATTTACTCTTTTCAATGCTACGATATCATCATATGCATTAAAGTGAGTGTTTGGGTTGTCAACTGGTGTATCAGGAGAGGTATCATTAGTCCACGGTTGTGGTCGACCAATGAAAAGATATATGTTAGTTGCCGCACTCTCGCTAAATCCTTCTATGTAGGATTCGGCGTTATGAATACGAAACTTATCCGTTATAATTGCTGCCATTTTAGTCCTCTCTTATATTTGACTTATATTATATTTATACAAGGAGTTTAACTACTCCTCAAAAAGACCTCGCTATCTATAGCAAAATCTAGTTTTCTGCCTGGGAAGTTTACGACATCATCTACAGTTACATTAGGAAAGTCCTTAACTGCAGTATTACCGTGTGTATCCCAGTAAGTATTATTCGATGTATTACTACCCGAATAGTTACTTGTTAGTACCGTAGAGGTGTACGCACTTCTATTTATTCGCCCTCCTCTATCAATACTTCTTACTCCTGCACTATAAGGCGGGAATAAAAATTTCATTCTTTCTAGTGTATATCCTGAAGTACCCATTTTTGCACTTCCGAATGATGCCGCTAGTTCGTCATCTAATAATGTTAACTGTTTTTCTATTGTATGAATAGATGGTCTTGAACCACTACCAAATGTTACTTGTAGTTTTTGAGATGACTGAATAGTAGGTAATAGTAGTGTAACTACATTTTGACCTACTGAAGATGATACATTTAATTGTTTTAATATTTCTACAACTTTTTGTAAAGTAACAACAGGAGCATTTTCTACTAAATCGCCAAACTTAGTAACTGCTTGTATTAATATTTCAGGTGTTGACTTTGTTCTAGTAGGAATATTACTGAAATTAGGTACATTGACATTAGTATCTACTTGAATATTTTTCAGTAGTATGTTTATCTGGTCTAACATTAATATAGTTGCATCTATATTTGTGAATGGTTGTGCCGCTCTTGGGAATATCAACTGAGGCACTACTGCACCTGGTTCTGTTCCTACATATTCATCTTCACCTCGTAAGAAGTTTTGACCTTGCCCAGAGAAATCGACATTACTATTTTCAAGTAATATACCACCCATGTCTTCTTTAAGAAGTCTGGTTGGGAACATTGCAACTTTTACTGCCTCTGCCATAATTTCTAGTTCTATTTTTTCAAAAGGTGTTGTAGGTATTAACGCATTATTACCTGTTACAGTTGCTTGTAGCAATGCTTGTATCTGTTTATATCTAGGTGATGTTGAGTTAACTCCTACACCTACTAAAGAAGATGCATAATTGTCTTTATATAAAGTTGCTTTTAATGAAGTTCGTATGGCAACTTCTCCAAAGACTGCTAGTCCTACAGGGTGCAATATTCTTTTAACTGCATCTCGCCATTCGTTTACAGATTGACCTACTTTAATAACATAAGAAAACTCTTGATAATATTTACTATCTTGAATTTTCTTAGAACTTTCTGATAGTCTTCCTCTTGAACCTATAAGTGTTCCTTCACTAACTGATACTGTTCCTACAGTAGGTGTTAAGACGGCAATGTCATTTTGTTCAACTACTGCCGATACACCACTTCCGTTTGTAACTCTTAGAGTTCCTGTAAAGTTTGAACTTGATGCAGGTGTAACTTTATATAATGCTCTGTTTGTATCAATAGATAAAATAGTACCACTTACAGTTGAAGTATCTTCACTATTTAAAAAATCACCATCTTCTTTTTTTATACTATCGCCATTTTCTAAAGTTATTCTAGATTGTAAAGTTGTTAATGTATTACCTTGAACAAAACTACCACCTGTTACATTTTTTAGTATAAGATTATTAACAGGTGTAATTGTAGGTGCACTTGTATAGTTTGTTCCTACATTAGTTCGATTTACACTTGTTATTTTTCCTATGTCATTACTTTTAGCATATATTACTGCACCTGTACCTGTAGTAGATGTTACTGAAACTGTAGGTAAAGTTGTATAGTTGCTACCTGTGTTTACAATATTAATATCTCTAACTGCACCTATTGTTGGGTTTGTTTCTGATAAAAGTCTATGACCTGTTTCTAAATTTAAAAAACCTAAGGATTCAGGATTCAAAGGTGTGTCTGCAATTATTCTTTTACCATCTTCAGTTAAAAGATTATCGCCATCTTCTAAATGTATTTGTGTAGGTGCAACACCTTCTAATACGATGTTAGAAGTTTCTTCTAATATTTTTTCTCCGCTTTCTAAATTAATAAAATCAGAACCGTTTTCTAATAGAAAAGCATTTTGAACTCTTGATACTTCAGCAATCGAACCTGCCCCAACTCCTGTATTAGCAAAAGCAATCGGGTCACCTACTTTATATTTTGAACCAGGTACATCAATAAGAAAGTCATTAATACCACCTTTACCTGTCGCTTCAATATCAAAAGCGGCAGATGAACCTGACCCACCTGAACTTGCTAGTGCATCTTCTTGTGTATAATAATTACCATCATTCGTTGTAGTAACACCTGTGATAATACTATCAACAACTCCTGTAATTGTACTATCATCTTGTCCTGTAATAGTTACTGTTTGACCTGCAATAAAGTTTCCTGCAAGTGTATTATCTGTTAATGTTAATCTATAAATTTGATTAGCGCCAACTACAAATCCTACAACACTTTCTATTGTTGCAGTTGCTAAGTTAATATTAGCATCATTCTTATTATTAGGTTGTGTAACTAATTGTCCTGTAATTTGAGTAACATCACCTGTAAGACTTTTTAAGTTTAAAACTGTTTCTGAAGTAAAGATACCGTCAGATGCTTTTAACATATCTACTTTAGGATAGTAGATTTCTGCCGTTTCATTAAATAACATTCTGAATAGTAGAATGAATGATTTATCTGTACCTTTTCCTTTATAAAATTCTCTTACATTTTTTAAAAATGTTCTTTTGTCTGCAAGTATTGTATCAGGTATATCTACAAGATAATTCTTTTTAAAATAATCAACGAAGGAATCTAGTGTCATATCAATATCATTATAAAGACGAAGATTCCTATTCATCTCTATAGGTTTTTGATTTTGTTCTAGATATTCGTAATATGCTTCAATGAAAGCAACAAGAGTGGTGTGGTCACCTTTAATAAATTCTGGTAATTGCTCTGATACTAATTTAGATAGACGGTTTCTATTATCTTTATCAAGTATATGTGCCATAAGTTATCACCTCATTTAGTAACCAGAACCGCTAGACGATCCTGAAGAACCAGAACTAGAACCTGAACTTGAAGAACTAGAACTTGAACTTGAAGAAGATCCTGCAGAGGATATTGAAGAAGAGGTAGTAGTTGTTTGTCCAGTTTGAGATAAGTTATGACTTGATGAAACAGTATAGTCAACACCTGCGGTGCTTTCTCCTGTTGCTACTTTATCAACAATAGTATTAACAACAACATTTGCTGGGTTAATCATAAGTAATACATTTCTAACAGATACTACATCATTACTGTTAGGTGTTACATATAATTTTACCTCGTTGTTATCTAATACAGTTGAAGTAACATTTAACTGGTCTACTATTATTTGTCCTGTAGTATAGTTAATTGATCCTTGTTGAGAGTTTGTATATACTCTTGTTGATGTACCTTGCTCTAGATAATATGACCTTACATTACCTGCACCATCATCATCTAAGAAGTGTAAGTTTGTAGAACCTGCTAGATAAAATCCTGTCGATGATAAGTTAGTAGGTGCACCCGCTCCTTGAGTAAATAATGGATTATAGAAGTTTGTGGTGTACTTATATTTTTCATTTAGAACTGCAGTAAAGTGTTGTTCTATTCTAAAAGTTGTAATGTTACTTGTAATACCTACATCGGATTCATCAATAATTTTTTGAAACTTTGAAAATCTGAATACACTATCAAAATTTTTGATTTCAGTATTATAATAATTTGTAACTGCATTTTTGACTTTAGTTACTATATCACCTCCTGTTGAGGTAGTTGAATTAGGATTCCAATATACATTGATTGTTGGCATAATACAAATATATAAAGGATCAACTATTTCAGGTGTAATTGATACCATAGTTTTAGATGCTAAAATATCTTTTGTAATACTTGCCTTTGTAGTTTCTGTTAATGTTGTTCCTGTTACAGGTTTAATTGATAGAAAAACTTTACCATAGATAGGTGGGTCATTATCTTCACCACCCCACACTTGCATACTATCAACATTACCGTATAGTTTAGGAAGTATAACTTTAAAATCTTCTGCCGTAACTGCACGATTTTGTGAAGAGTAATATTTAGGTGCGTTAAATTTTATACTATCTAAAGTTTCTCTTACTGCTCCACCTTGTGAATTAGAAACAGTTGTGATTGTAGCATTAGTAGTACCACCTACTGTAGAAGATAATGTAAATGTTTTAGCACCGTTAGATGTTTCTTCATTTGTTATAAGATATTCTAAAACTATTATATTACCATCACTTAATGCTTTACCTAAAATACCATCACCGAAAGTAACTTCGTATTGACCATCTTCTACTGCATTTAAAAAATATACTTCAGAGGTATCTTTTACATCTAAAATATTTTCTGCTCTTGTAAATGTAGTTGTTGTGGCATCTGTAGTTGAATTTTGTACTAATACTTTTAATGTGCTTGTATCTGCTCTATCATCTTGTATTAAAAATCTTTGATTAAAATCTGCACTATCTTTTGTATATTCATATCGAATAGATGTTCCTTCTTTTATATTAACATTTGTAAAAGTATAAACACCAGAAGAAGGTACGATAGTTAAATCGCTTTGTGTTACATATGAATAACTTGTGCCATTTACTTGGGTAGAAAAAGTTGTTCCTGATGGCATCGTTAGTGTTGCAGGACTTCCTGCAGGACTATTAATTGTTACATTGATTACTGCCGTTGGTGCAGTTGAAGACCTTGGTGTATATCCTAAATGTTTTGCTAGTGATACAATACTATCTCTCTTGACTGCACTATCAAGAAACATCTCGTTAGCAACCATATTAGAATACACGGCACTATAATGTGTATTGTATGCTAAAACATCTAGCAAAGTATTAATAGCAGAACCTTCAAAATTATAATCAGCAAATTTAGGTTGTGCTTTTAGATAACTTTTAAGATTATTTTTAATCTCTGTAAAGTCTAACTCGGTAACTCTAATTCTTTTAGTTGTAGTTGCCATATTATCTTATTCTCTCTAAAAATGTTTCTAATACTTCTTGTTGATTGCGATTTACAACATAGAAATATATTCTTACTCTATATTCGTTTCTGTCACCTTGGTCATCTACTGTAATATTTACAAGTTTACATCTAGGTTCAAAGTTTTCTATACATTCTCTGATAGTCTTTTCTATCATTCTTCTAGTCAAAGGAGTATTCAATTCAAATAACAAATCACCTAATGCTGAACCTATATACGATTGAAAAGGTCTTTCATAGTGTCTAGTCAGAATAAGACTTCTAATAGATTGCTTGACTGCCTCTACATCTGTTTTTAGACCCACATCATTACTACCATCTAGTAATGTGAAATTTAAGTCTAAATCACTAAAATTTGTAGTTTGTCTAGTAATCGTTGCCATATTATTATTTATATCTATTTGTTATACCCTAGTCGTTTATTTCTTTAATCTTTACAAACTTGATTTGCCCAATCATAATTATCACAACCTGCACCCCCATTTGCTAAACTATTAGAAGTAACTGTGGTTATAGCACCAGATGTAGCAGGTGCAGAACCTCCACCGTTTGCAAACACATTACTTGATGCAGTTGCGGCACTATTTGATACCCATGATCCATGACCTCCTGTAGCATCACTTAATCTATGAACTTTAATACCGTTCACAAACACATTAGGCGATCCAGCAGTTGCAGGATCTCCACAGGAAGTTGTATCACCTATACGAACTGTTTTCGCACCATTCGTAAATACATTAGATGAACCTGTTGCGTAAGATGTTCTATGAAAGGGGTTAGGTGTAGGACTTGCATGACCTACATGACTATCTAAACCTACTCGTACAACACCTGGCATTATATCGCCTTACTTCCTACAGGTTTGCATTCATAACTGACTGTTTTCCAGTTACCGTCTATAGGTATCTCTTCGTGTAATAGTTTATTTTGATTACACTCTGTTTCAGTATCAAACCATTGAACATCTTGATACTTGCAATTCGTATCTGTTAAACATGCAGTCAATAATAGTGTCCATATAAATTCCATGATTTATTTTCCTTGTCCTCTGTACTTTTTAAAACTTCGTTTTTTCGATTTGTTCATAGTTGACATAATCGGTTTTCGTCCTATAGAAGTGCCTTTGCTAGTTTTAGTGTACGCAACTTGCACTCCAAATCTTGGTGCTTTTGCCATAGTTATTTCCTTTTGTTTCTACCCATGTAATAATCTGAAGGTTCATAGTTCCATTTATGTCCGTGATGTCCTCTTATGTCTGCGTACCACATTCTTAATTTCACTATCAAAACTCTCCATAATGTTCTCTTTGCCATTTTAGTCCTAGTTCAAATTAATAATTCCTGCATCTACATCAACTTCGCTAGATGCATCTAAATCTAATTTTCCTGTTATTTTTGTTGTTTGATTTGCCTTATAAGTTTCACTTACAAGACCTGTTACGACTTCAGTTTTAGTTCCGTCTATTTGTAAACTATAGTTACCTTTGACATGATGATTAAATGCGTTATCACAAGTAAGATTAACATTGCCAGTAATATGAACATTTAATCCTCCTTGAATAATCACTTCACCATTTTTACCTAAAACTCTAATATCACCATTAGGGTGAAACTCTAAAAAGGTTCCACTTTTATGTTGAATATTAATTCTTTCTGCATTGGGTGTATCATCTAACTCTATTACATGACCACTCTCTGTTTGATTTACTTTATTAAACGGATATCTTGCCGCATATGGGTTAGACAATGATGCCCAAGTATCACTTACATTTGCAATAGTATGTAAGTCTTGTGTTTCTAAATCTAATAGTGCCTTCTTTGCTTGATATACTTTGGAAGTTGTTAAACCTCTTGCTAATCTAGATGTATCTGGTTCTTCAATTTCTATAGGATGTATTCCTGATGCATCACAAAATCCTAAATCAGTATTAGGTCTTTCCATAGGGTACCCATAAAAAGAACCCATAACAACTGGGTCTTGACAATCTTCATTATCTCTAAAGAAACCTACAACCCACGAACCATTTTGTAGTCCTGTAGGTGCTTGTCCTATTTGTGATATAGAACCTGAAGTCAAAGGCATCATAGGTGTTGCCCATGGTAAGTCTTCAGTAGGTAATTCGTTTTTATTTTCTGTGTGTAAACCTAAACATCTAACTCTTACTCTACCTAGTTTTTCAGGATCATTATTATCTTCTACTACACCTATCCACCAAGTAAAACCATTAAATCCCATAAAATGTTTTTGTTGTTCTTTAGTTAACATTGGCATTTCTTTATTCGACATCGTGATAACCATCCTTTACAATATTCATGTTACACTTATAAATCGCTTTTCCTGCCCCTTGATTTATAATTTTATGTATGCAGTCTCTAATTAAATATAAACCTTTACGATGTTTATCATATGCTTTTGCTAAATTGTTTATCTCTCTAGCAGAAGGAAAATTAAAATCTACTAGTTTACCAGCATTTATAAGTGTATGACCTGGCACTTCAAAATTAGTTATTACTTCTTCAAACATTTGTTTTACTATTTGACTTCTATTTAAAACAACTGTATCTGAATATGTTGCTCTTTCACCTGTTTGATTAACTAAGTTAGAATGATTTCTAGAATGCTTAGGTGTAAAAGATTTATTAATATTTGAACTCTCACCCATATCATTATATCTTACATATTTTTGATTGTTTCCTAATCTAGGAAATTTGTCAAAGTCATCATAGTAATTAAATGATTGTGTACTATAACTTTTATGAAAAATATCATGCGTTGTATTACTAGTAGTTATATTACCAGACATGTAATCTTCAGCAAATGTATTTTCATCATCTATCATAAACTCATCGACATTCTGATAACTTTCATCACCTACAAGATTTGACCTAGGTAATCCATCTGCCCCTACTACAGGTATACCTGGTTGTTTGTAATGATAACCTTTAGCGATTTTACCTTCAGGTCTTAGGTTAAGTATTTCGTCATACTTATCTGTTACACAAACATTTTTTTCTCTATCAAATAAAGTGTTAGTGTTTAGAAAATAAAAATCATTTAAAGTTTCATAAAAGAAAAAATTAGGTAAGTTGACACCTTTATCTCTAGTATATGCATAACGCATTGCGTATTGAATTGCTTTTGCCGGTGACCAATTAGGACAAATAAATTTTAATGTGCTAAGAGAATTATCAAAGTTTAAATCTTTAGTTGCACTTGTATCCATTTTAGTAAACAGATAGTTGTAGTAAATGTCATCTACAATAGTTGTTGCATCACCTTTAAATGCTCTAGATATTCTAGTTGTTATATTTTTAAATCCTGCATAAGATAAGAGATGTAAATTAAAATGTTGTCTTTTCTCAACTATCGTAACATTTGATATTTTAGCAATACGAAATACTAAATCTCTTTCGTCTGTATCATCACCACCTGGTGGTAAAAATCTAACTCTAACTATCTCACCGCCTATAATAGGCATTTCAGTTAACATATTATTAGTATCTGAAACATTGACTGTTGCAGTTATAAAAGGATTTAAAATAGTTTCGTGAATAGAAAAAGAATTGTATATATCAACTATATCAATAAACGCATCGGACTCTCTTGCACTTTTAAAATCTTTAACTGTATTGTGATATATTTTAAAACTTTTTACTATTGCTTGTGAGTTCGTAACATCTTTTTGTTGTGCCATTTATCATCACTCCTTAAACATATTGTGCGTATGATGGTTGATTAAAACTATCTCTTCCTGTAATTGTAGTAACAGGTTGTGAACTATCGTTAACACTTGCATCCACTACAGTAGGCGCAACGATAGTATTATTTCCTGTTCCTCCTTCTGCAGTATTAGTTGCTTGTGAAGTTTGTAACCCTGCAGTTCTAGGCATGGCAACTAATGCCTCTCTTAACATCTTAATATTTTTTACTGCATCTTCGTATTTAATATTACTACTTGCAAGACCTTCAATTTTAGTTCCAAAGAAACCACCATCATCACCCATAATCGCCGCTTCAATGATAGGTACGGATTCTTTTAAATCTTTAGCAAATGCTTTGAAATTCAAATTAGAACCATCAAACTTCATTGCTGAAATAACTGATAATGAAGTTGCTAGTTTTTCTATTGCGTCTGAGGCAGTATCTAAATCTTTTGCATTGTCGGCAAGTTTTACCATTTCTTCAATAGGACTTTCATTACCTGTTAAGAAGTTAAGAATACTTGTTCCTACACCTTTCAATGCACTTCCTAACTGACCTCCTGCAAAAGCATTTAATCCTCTACCTATACCACTCATTAATTCAGCAAATGTTTCTCCTGTTGCTGAACCATCTTTAATTACAGGTATATCATATATCGTCATAAGTTCTTTTACATTATCTACGATAGCAGTTGAAAATTTATCTTTGCCTGTCATAAATCTAGAAAGAGCATCTGCCACACTTGCTCCTGTTTGACCTACTGCAAATGCAAGTAATCCTGCTGATAGTCCTCCCATAACTGCAACGAATCCTGCAGTATCCATTCCGATACCATCTAGTTTAGATATACTTAAAAGAGTTATAACATTATCTTTTATTTGTTGTGCAAAGTTCTCACCTGAGAATGATGATATTGCTTGTGCGGTACTCGCCGCCGCTTCTCCTACTGCAAAAGCAACTAACCCTGCACTCAAGGCAGTCATTGCTACGAAGAATGTTCCTCCAGATTTTAGAAATTCTAAATTACCACCTGCTTCATCTTTGATTGATAGTAATGTTAAAACATTATCTTTTATTGATTGTGCAAAGTCAGGTTTTATAAAATCTGTTATTGCATCGGCGGCACCTGCAACTGTGCTTCCTGCACCGAACACGGCAAGACCTGCACCTATAGATGCCATTGCAACCATAAATGTTCCGCCATCTGCTAAAAAGTCTAGATTACCACCAGCATCATCTTTAATTGATAGTAAAGTTAAAACATTACTTTTAATACTTGATGCCCAATCAGGTTTCATGAAACTCGTTAACGCATCTGACATTCCTCCAATGGCACTACCTGCACCGAAGACTGCAAGACCTGTACCGATGGCGGTCATTGCTATAACAAATGTTCCACTATCTGCTAAAAAGTCTAGATTGCCTCCTGCTTCATCTTTGATTGATAATAAAGTTAAAACATTTTTCTTAATACTTGATGCCCATGCCTCATTACCTACATACTTGTTTAAGGAATCAGATAATCCTGCAATGGCACTACCTGCACCAAAGACTGCAAGACCCACACCTATACCTGACATCGCAAGGAAGAATGTTCCTCCTTCTAAAAAGAACTCTGCTTTACCTCCGACATCATCTGAAATAGATAATAATGTTTTGATATTTTTCTTGACACCTTCAGCATCAAAATCTAAGAACCCACCTAAAGCGGCGAGTATTGCACCACCTCCTGCTACTAAGGCGGCGATACCCATAGTTTTAAGTAGAGACATACCTTTCTTATCTTTGACTGGTTCTATATCAGGTACTTGTTGACCTGTAGTATCTTGACCAGTATCACCTTCTCTTGTTGTCTCTGTTTGTTGTGCTTTACCAAAAGGATCTGGAGCAGGTTTTAATGCGTCTGCAATTTTTTCAAGATTTAGACCTTCACGAATTGATTGCAATTCTTGTAGCATCTCTCTCTGCACTACCAACATTTGATTAGATAAGGATTCCGTGCTATCTAAAAATGTAACTTGTTCAGAACCTATGCCACTAAGTTCTTCTTTCATTTCATTGATAGCATCTGCTAGTGATTGAAAGTCTGCCATTAGTTATCTCTACTTTGTTTTACTTTTACTCATATAAGCAGTAAATCCCATATATGCACCGACAACCGATGCTTGACCTATATAGAATAAACCTAAGAGTTCAGCAAGTGCTGAAACTCTACTATCTGGAATAATAGGTAAGAATAAAAATATAGTGAAACCCAACATAGATACCATAGCAACCCATGCCATCTTCTTTTGTGCCTCTGCCTTTTCTTCTTGCCTTTCAAGTTCCATCATCTCTTTTTCCATAGCAATTTCCTTATCGGTCACGACACCATCACCATCTACATCAAATTGTGAATACTTTGATTGGGGTTGTAGTTTCTTAACCATTTTTTATCCTTTTTTATTTCTTAATCTTTCGTTCTCTGCCTCTATGTGTTGAACTAAAAGATTTACATATATTTCTCTCTCCCACGGAATCATATTTTCAAGTTCACTTAAACTATACTTATGATGTTGCATCATTGTAAAGTTCGTTTGCATATAATTTAAAAGGTCGTCATGAGAGAGACCTATGCTAAAAAATTTTGTAGTCCACTAATACTTCTTACATTATCTTTACCACATTTCACACATTTATATTCCACATCTTTGCTTAGTCTTGGCATAGATGTAAAATAATCTCTTATTCTCAGGAATTGATCCTGTGTCATACTATCAATAAATTCTTGTAACTCTTCTTTTGAAGTAGTTCTTGCATCAATTATATTTTCACCATGTTGAATGCTTTCGATTGCATCTGCTAAAAAGTTCATGTTATCTTCAACTGAAGTCATTGATCCCATATTCTCTAACATTTTCATTGTAGGATATCTCATAGTAATAGTAATGTTATCAGTAATTTTGATTTTGTTACTAGGTACTCCGTCTCCTTGCAATGTGATAGTAGATAAATCTACACCTGTTTGAGTTACTCCTCCACATTCTTCATCTCTGCATTTTAATTTAAATTCTGCTACTTCTCCTATTGACTTTTCTCTAAGTCTTAGAAAAATATTTTCAATTTCAAACAGAGGTACCTGCTCAGGATCTACTTGGTCAAATGTGCAATTTTTTACGATTGTACCAAGAGCATTCATAATATCTGCAGGTTTTCCTTCCTCTGCCGCCATTAACAATAACTTTTGTTCTTTCACTAGAAAAGGTCTAAACTTAACTGTTCGACCATCACTATAAAGTTTCAAATCATATGTTGGCGCATTTATTTTTGGTAGTGCCATTAATTTCTCCTTATAATTTAATCACTATGTCCCAAACTGTCCAGTTGAGGGATTATAATTTACAGGATCAGGATGTGTCGTTGAAGAAACATTTCCGACCCCAAATAATTGAGATGTGTTTGTCCACTTTCTATATTGAAACTGAACATTTAATCTAGCAACATCATTAGTCGCCGCCCCTAAAGGAATCTCTGCTATCGTTTTAGGATAACACTCTTCAAGGGTACATTGATATCTTGCTTGTATAATACTGTTTTGTAATGTGCCTACATTTTCTAAAAAAGAACCTCTTGTTCCAAATCTACCTTCTCTCATATCTAACGCAAGTATATGAACATTAGTCGTATATTCGTTATAGTAATTCATGTGTGAGGTCTTATCATTAAATATCATACCTTGCCAGGATTCATAAAATTCTTTTAATATATAACCAGCATCTAAGTAGAAAGTCATGTTAACTGGTGTGTAACTTCTACCATAAGGCATTTCTCTACCAGGTCCATAAACTTTGTGTAATTTACTATCTATGTTTTGTGCAGGTAAGGCAGTTACTTCAGCAAATAATGAAGATAGATATTGACCGTTTGCTCTATTAAAACTTTGTGCAAAACTATCTGCACTTGAAACTCCGAAAGTTCTAAGTAGTGATGCTAATTGATTTGCACCACCGTTTTGATTTGCTGAAGGTCCTCTAGGTAAATCAACAATGACAAGATATTTACTTGACCTTGCGAAATCTCTAAGTTTTGCATTTGCTATAAATTCTTGTAATGCCATTGTTACTTCTTTCTCATTTTTCTAGAACTCTGAACAAATACACTAGACTTGCCAGCACCTACAAATTTCTCAGTAGGTAATATAGATGCAGTAGTCCAATCATCAGGTTGTATAAACAAAAATCTACTTCTCACTTGTCTTCTCAAATATATTTTAACTGAAGGTCTTACTTCTTTAAATCTTGAAATATTTCCTAGTATTCTCCAGTCTGCTCTTATTCTAGTATTTAAGTCTGTAGTTCCTACTTTATACTGACTTAGTTTTTCTAACAACTGTATTCTTACTAAAGGATACAGATAATGAAAATTAATTCCTATAAACCTATCACTTGCTATATCCCATGGTATCACCAAAGGAAAAGTATCATAATAAGGCAACCCAGTTGTACCTTTTCCTACTGGGTCGTATTTAAATAAATACATACGACCTGGCAAAGGATTATTTGTCAAGTTTCGCTTGTAATCATCTTGAAATCTAGGTGCTGGGTATGTACCTCCTACAAGTTTACGAACTTGATTTACATACCATTGACTAGACTTTTGAGTATTACCAGCATTCTGTCTTACTTGTCCTAGTACATCTTTAGTCGCCATAATAGTATTTATACCTTTACTTTAAATGTTCTTCAGTTAGAATTACAAAGTTCCATTGTCTATCTTTAGCAAATTCTGTTGCCGCTTTCCATTTTGCTTCATTAACACCCCATGTTTTAACTTCACCATACCATCTTTTAGTCTTTTTAGTAGGTGTTCTAGGTGGGGGTTTAGTTTGTTTTTTAGGTTTAACTTCTACTAGATACTCTTTAATAGTACCTTCTTGTGTTCTTACTTTCATATAGAAATCTACGAAATAACGATGTATGCGCCTGTCTATAGGCGAAACATAAGGTATAACGCACTCTTCACTATTCCATTGAATAATGTTCTCATGTGTATCACAATATCTCATAAATCTTCTTTCCATTAAAGACCTATAGATAATTGTTGTTGGATTACCTTTATATTTCTTAGGATTTAAAGGTGTGTATCTTCCTTTGTATGGCATCTCTCAAACTCATATAAATATACTATGACAAATATTTATAGGTGTTAAATACATGGCATTCGGTAGAGCAATAGGAAAATTCGTAAACGATGTAGTAGGAGGTCATTCTCTAACAGATAGTAGAGAACCCGCTACTGCAGGTAGACCTCACAAATATGCAGTAAACGGATTATCATATCCACTTGAAATGGGTGTTGATGCTCCTATGGAATTAGACCATCATGTTATATTTGATATCTTTGTAGATGAAACTACAGAATTTTCAAGTCTTGCCGCTAATACCACAGAAGGTAAACCTAAAGCATTTGTGGCACCTAAAGGACAAGCGGCAGGTACTACAAATATAGGACAAAAAATTAAAGATAATATTGCGACAGATTTTAATAATGCATTTGGTCTTGCATCAGAAAAAGCAGGTGAAGTTAACAAGACTGCAGGAAAAGGTATAAAACAAGGTGCTGAAGGTGTGGGTGGTGTAGCAGACCAGATATTTAAAGGTCCTAGAAAAATGAAGAAATTAAATTCTTCTATCGCATTACAAGTTCCTAACTCTTTTCAAATGGGTTCAAGTGCAAACTATAGTGGTGCGGCGTTGGGTCAAATGGCAGGATTGTTTAATAGAAAAGGTGGTATATCAGGACTAATTAGTAAAGCAATGGATCCTGCAACTCGTGGTGACCTAATGAGACAAGAAGGTGGTGATGTGGCAAGAGTTATTGCAGAAAATGTCATTAAAATACCAGATGCATTCGGTTTAAATTTAGGAAACATACTGACAGTTTCTACAAGAAGAGTTGCTAATCAACATGTCGAACAAAGATTTGATGATATGTCATTTAGAGAATTTTCATTTGCATACGAATTTTCTGCAAGAAGTGAGGCAGAGGCAGTAGCAATAGATAATATTATTAAAACTTTTAGATTTCACATGCACCCAGAGTTAGTAGAGAGTGGATTATTCTTTTCTTTTCCATCTCTATTTGATATTAGTATCATGTTTAAAGAAGACCACAACCCATTTATTCATAGAATATCTACATGTGTTCTTACATCATTTACAACTAATTACACATCAACTGGTGTGTGGTCAACAACCAGAGATGGTCAACCTACAGAAATACAATGTACGATGAACTTTAGAGAAATCGAACCTATGACTAAACATCGTATCGCTGAAGGATTCTAATATGTCAAGTTATTTTAGAAAATTTCCAAAAATGTTATATGATTTAACAAACCCATTAACTACAACATATGAAACTGGTGGTAAAGCAAATATTATTGTTGCAAAAGATATTATAAGAAGAGTAGCATTAAAATCTAAGTTTAGAGAAAATGCCTTTGCTTATGATAGTTATGATATTAAAGATGGTGATAGACCTGACATAGTTGCTGAAAAGTTTTTCGGCGATAGTAAACTTGCATGGATTATTTTAGTAACAAACGAAATACATGATATCTATGAAGATTGGTGTTTATCAGAAAGAGAATTAAAAAAAGTAATTGAAAGAAAATACGGAGGTCCTGGACCTTGGATAGTTTATGGTACTGATACTCACTACGCAGGTTATAGAAGTTATTACTATCCTGTATATCTAGATATGAATGCCGCTATCGCAAGAGATAAAGTAGAAGGTGGTGCAGGCGGTAAACATGACCATACATTTACAGAATATCCTAATGTAACATTTTATATGCCTAATGCTTTCAGTAATCATGCATTAACAACTGCACCTACATCAGGAGATTTTAAATTATATACTTCTAATTCATCTGCTGATGGCATTCATCACTATGAAAAAAATCAAACATCAGGTGATACAAAAATTAAAGTAATTGTAAATAATGAAGTAGGCGCAACGGCAATAACAAACAAACAATATGAAGAAGAGAGAAACGAAACTAAACGACAAATCAAAATTCTTCGTAGAGAGTTAGTTCAAGATTTCATAGAAGAGTTTGAAAGTTTAGTTGCTATATAAAGCAATGATACAATTAACAAACGAAGCACTTAATCATCTAGAAAACCTGACTAAAGAACATAATAAAAAATATGTTCGATTACAAGTTAAAGGTGGTGGTTGTGCAGGTTTTGAATATGAATGGTCTTTTGAAGATGAAGATAATAGAGAAGATATGATTATTGAGAATGTATTGTTAATTGATAGAATGAATGAACTATACCTAAGAGGTATGCATTTAGATTATAAAAAAGAAATATGGGGTAGTTCTTTTGTATTCGAAAACCCAATGGCAAAATCTTCTTGTGGTTGTGGTACTTCTTTTAGTGTTTAATTAGCAAGAGGATTATCTAATGCTCTTTGTAACTTCTTATTAAGTCTATCTTCCAAGTCTTTCATTTGTGTATCTATATCTGATTTTACTCTATCTCTCTTATTATCAAATCTCTGGTCAGCAATGTCTATCATTTCTCTCACATCTGTTTCGACTTTCTTGACATCATCTTCGACTTGGTCTACAATCTTTTCTATACGAGTTAAATCATCTCTCATGGAGTGTTTCATATCTCTAGCATAACCTACAGTTTCAGTAATGCTTTCTTTGATGATTTGTATTTCTTCTTTGAATAAATTAATCTCTTCGGTAACTAAAGCAAGATTTTTATCAAACTCAGATAAGTCAGGAGCAACATACTCATTAATCTTTTGTTCCATTTGTTGATATCTACTAAAGAGTTCGAATCCTCCCCATAGACCACCAAGTATAGTTCCTATGATTGGTAATATAATTAAAAGTTTACCGCCTTTAATTTTAATTCCTGCTACATCTATTTCTGCCATTTTACTCCTCAGTAATTAATTTTTTAATGTGAACATTACCTAATTTATCTGTCTCAATTTCTGCTTCAGTTTTAATACATTTATACTGCACATTACCTGAACCGTTTAATTGTCTTTCTGCCACTCTTTTACCTTTAAGGCACTCAGACATTGCAGGTTGTATTCTATGTTCGTGCATCTCACCTGCTATCCATAAACACAATGCTACTACAGTTTCTATCATTCTACTCTCGTCTAACTTCCGTTCTTATAAACTATTTCTCTATTAGCATCTTTTAGATTTTCAACATCTTCTAAAATTTTCTCGACTTGTTTTTGTAAAAACTCAATGTTAACTTTGTTAGTCATATTTTGCTCAAGGTTTTTTTCTATCTTCTCTACACTTCCATAGAGATCCTCAATCAACATAAACTGCTCACTATCGGCGGGTAGACTTCCCATCTCACCCCTGGGCCATTTTATTCTAAATTCAGTATTTTCTTCTACATCATTCTCCATCAAAGTAATCTTTGTAGAGTTTTGATTTAGTCTCTCATTGATCCCAAAGTAAGACCAAACACCTATTGCAACTGCTCCGATAATGGCGAGCATATTACGAACAGGCATACTAACTGCAGTATCATCGCTTATATCCACTCTATCTTTTGTCATATTAATATTTATTAATCCTTCATGTTCTCGTATTGCATATCGACCATCTTGTTATGCAATATTTCATTTGCAAGTCCTATTCTCAAAGCACTAGGATTAGTTGCAATATTTTGTTGTTGTATGTATAAATCAGCGGCAGGATATCCTATCGCATCTGCTAAGAATATTCTATACTTACCGAAGTCGGCATTGAAAGCAAGTAAGGCAGTAATGTAATTCTGTATATTTGCTTGTTCTTCATAACTTGCCGCCTCTGCTTGTTTAACTGTTAATTCTGCGACTTTTTTAGCAATGATTTCTTTCATCTTTTTCTTTTTAGACTGTTCTTTTTTCTTTTGCTTTTCTTCTTTAGTTTCTTCTTTTTCAACTACCTCAGTCTCAACACTTTCTTCGACTGTTTCTTCTACAGGTTCTTCATTAGCAGTTGGTTCTTCTTCGGTAGTTGGTTCTTCTTCTACTGTTTCTTCCTCGACTGTTTCTTCAGTCGTTTCTTCTTCAGGCATTTCTTCAGGCATCTCTTCAGTTGTTTCTTCAATAGGTTCTTCGCTGGTAGTTGGTTCTTCAACTGTACTTTCTGTTTCGACTTCTATATTTTCAACTACAGGTTCTTCTATTACTTCAGTTTCTAACTCTGGCATAGTTTCTAACATTTCACTAAACTCTTCAACTAGTTCTTCAGGAAGTTCCATAATCATTGTATCGTCTATTGAAGGTAGTTCATCTAATATATCAAAGTTTGGTAATTCTATTATCTCAGGCATCTCATCTATCTCAGGCATCTCTGGTAAAGTTTCTACTAAGAAGTCTGATTGAAAATCATCTTCAGGTATAGCAAACACAATTATATCATCTTCAGTATCTAATACATCTGAAATGGAAAAACTACCATCATCTATAAAGTCATCTAAAGGATCTAAGTTCTCAAACTCTTCCATTAACTCTTCAGCAATTTCATCAGGTGTTAAAACACCGTCATCATCAACTGCATCAGGATTATCTCTATCTGCTATTGCCTCAGCATATCCTGAACATGTAGGTGAGTATAAAGGGTTTGTTGCACATTGAGTTTCTATGAAGTCATCTATTGCATCATCATAGTTAGGACAACCTGGGTCATATAAACCATCTGCTACGCATGATGCGTTAAAGATATACTCTGCATATGCAGTTGCGTAACCTGTGCATGATGTATCCCATAAAGGATCAACTAAACACATAGCACCTGTATTTGCGATTGCTCTAACGATTGCTTCTTGTGTAGCAGTATCTTGATTACTATAATCCATTATGTTTGCATTATAATAATTTGTAGCGGCACTACCATATGGTGGTGTACCACTAGTATCTAAACCAGGTATACGAATTACACCATCTGTTAAGTCACCTGTAGAACCTATGGTATATGAATGTAATTCTAAGTCTATCTCCCATTGATATAAACTAAAAGAACCATCAGGTCTAATTTCTACACCTACTGTATTTAAATTATTTCTTCTTGCATATTCTGATAAGTTTTCCCAAACATATCTTTGATAGTTCTCTGTTCCTTGAGTTAGAAAACGACCATTACCGTAATCTATTAAATCTGTCCATAAAGGAAATATTGCATATGACCATGCACTTCGAATTGTACCTGTGTATGTATCTCCTAAGTCATAACCATTACAACAAAAACGATTGACAATACTTCCGTTGTATCTACTTGTACCAAACTCAGTATCATAGAAACCTACAACACCGTTAGAGAACATTACTGAATGTTCAAATGTTCTATCGTAAAAAGGAAATGCAAAAGGTAGTGGGACCTGAACATAGCAGTCATCACAAATATTATGTTCTACATAATTGTTAGGATCAGTAGTGTCTATTAAATCTTGATTTGCAATACTACTAGAGGAGCAGTAAAGCAAGGAGAGTAGAAAAACTAATACCGATACCAACGCCTTTGAGTGTGTCATTTCGTTGCTCTTCTTTTTTCATTCTTTCAGGTCTTAGTTCAGGATAAGTTTCCCAAAGTTCTTTCGCTTCATCTCCAATCTTACCCATAAATGGGCAAGGTGTTCCTGCCATTTCCATTGCTTTGAAAACTCTAGTGTCTTGACAAAGATTTGATACTGCGGCAACCTTCATACCCATATCATAAAGTGTTTTGGATAGTTTTAGTCTTTCACAGTTTAGGTCTCTTACTGCAGACCCTCCTGAAAATCCTAATACTTGTGTTTGAACTGCGCCAGAAAAACCAACAGTACAGAGGTCACTATTAGATGTATTGATTGATGGTGATATAGCACTAGGTGGTGGAGACTTTACTGTAGTCTCTGTTTTACCAGTAGTGTTAACTGTAGAATTTGAAGTTGATTCCGTTACTACAGGATTGCCGAGTGCAATGCCGCCCATCAGAAACATCGCAAAAATAAAAGTAATTACTGCGTTGGTATAATTCATTGTTGTCCCTATTATTATTCTTTGACATAGATATTTATAAAATAGAGACTATCTATCAGGTAAAAAAAAGAGGGGTATGAAACCCCTCTCCGAAAATACTTATGCCGCATAGCAGACGCCTAAGTAATGTTTTCTATCTCCTTTGGTTGTCCACTTCTTCGAGGTAGTATTTAAATCACACCTCAAGGCACGACTAGTCGTTGAAGATTTGCCTTTATTCGTTTGCTAGTTTAGAAAAGTACGACATTGCCTCATCGTCTTCTTCCTCAACTACTGTTGAATGTTCACCTACAGATGCAGGTGCTACGGAAGGACTCGACACGGTAGAGATAGTTCTCTCACTCTCTTGCATAGGTGCAGTTGGTGTTGCACTTGCTGAGACATTTAGCACTAAGTCAAGTTTCGCTTTTAGTTCATCATAAGATTTAAAATTAGATGCATCTAAGAACGGTGCTAGTTTGTACTGAGACTTCCAAAGTGTCTCAATCTTACCATCATCTTCAAAGATTGCAGTAGAACTATCAAACTCTGATTTATCATAGTTCGTAAATCCTTCTACTTTTCTAACTTTCAATTTAAAGTTACAACCTTTCCACGGATCAAAAGGATTCGTAGGTTGCTCATCTTCAAATTGTGGTTTCATTTTATCCATAATCTTATCAAAGATTTTTTTACCAAACTTATACAGTTTGACTTGACCTTCATTCTCTGGGTGCTTAGGATCAGACACTACTAGAATATTAGCGATATAAGAAAGTCTTCGCTTTTGCTTTCTAGCAATCTCTTTATTTGCTTCAGTACCAGAGTTCCACAATACAGAATTATATTCAGATACAGGATCTTTCTGATTTAAAGTAGTAAGAGAATTTTCAATATACCACTTACCAGTAGGACCTTGAAATCCATGATTCCATATTCTTACCCAAGGCAACTCTTCGCCTTCGGACTCAGGAAGAAATCTAATCACGGCATAACCGTTACCAGATTTATCTAACTCAGGTCTCCAAAATCTATCATCTTGCGATGAATTATTGCTATCGTTTTTGGGAGTGTTGATTTTATCAACTTCAGATAAAAGTCTTGAAAGATTATCATTAGACTTTTTTAAGTTTTCGAATGTACTCATTTGTATTTACCTCGTATGTTGCGTTGTATAAATTGTCGTATCCACAAAATCATAATATGAGACTATTTATAATATAAAGTTGATGCTTTTTATTTTGTAGAGGCAAAAAAGCATCAAAAAGACCTTGCACCTTTTAGTTTTCTCACTCACTCTGCTAGAACTAACCGCAAATGGTAAAACTGCAGACACTCCACGAAATGAAGTAGTGTGATTATATATCTACTAACACAAGTTAGTATCGTACAATCTTTTTCTACTATAGAACAAGTCCTTACATTTGTCAACATCAAAATGTAAAAAAGGTTTATATTTTAGTATCTTTTGCCGTTCTTTTATCCAGAAGAAGTCATCGGCAAGTTCTTTGTTCCAATATGATAAAAATTTATTAATGCCGTCTAGCATGATAATCGTTTCGATGTTTACTTCTTTTCTACTATACATCTTTAATAGTAATGGGTGTTGACCATCTTTGATTACAAAACATTTATCAAACTTATTCATATCTTCTTCGGCAAGTTCTAGAACAATCTTTTCTAAATCTGTTTTAAAGTTTTCTGTTAAACTTTGTATTCGACCTTCCCACTTGTGATAAACTCTTACTGCTTCTTCATATCGAAATACACCGCCCCATATATTACCATCAATATGATTAGCGATTAAAAACTTAGGAAGTGTATCATCGGTAAACTCTTCAGCAAGTCTTTGAAAAGAGAGTTGGTCTTGTCGCTTATAAAAACTTTCTTTTTTAAATTTTACTGCACCTTTAGTTTTTGTAATATCATACTTCTCACTAGTGAAGTGTAATTTAAAAGCAAGGTAAATTTTATAAGCATCAAATTCGTTCATTTGAAAGGTGTGCCGCATATCCATCCTACTAAACTATATCTCATACCTTTTGTTACTGGTTCTACTTTGTGAAACATAAACGATGGAAAGAAGATTGTCAAGTTCTTTTTCGGTAAAATTGTATGTATTCTTTTTTCATAAGGCACTACAGGTTTAACTCTAGTCTCAATTAAAAAATTACCACCTTCATAATCATCATTCAATAAACAACTAAATGACATCTTTCTAGTTAACCCATTAGGATAAGGTTTAATATGCTGGTCAGTATGCCAGTCATAATGTTGACCAGGTCCATATTTTGTAAACTGTAGATTTTCTATTTCAGAATGATGCATATTCCAGTTTGCCGCTTTGTTTGTTAATCTTACTGCGGCGATAAACTTATCATATATCCATCTATTCTCTAGATTATTACCAATAAAAGAAATATGACTATTTCTTGCTTTAGTTTTACCTTTTTGATAAATCTCTCCTTCTTTAGGATTTAAACTTTCACCTAAATCTATAATCTTTTGTATTTCTTCTTCGGTGAGAATATTATTCGCTTCAAAATATTCTTGCTGATAAATCATTTCTTACTCCTTTATATCGGCAGAGTATTAGTCTTCGGTATTAGATGTAGTTCTTGTGCATTTAAGGCAACTTTATCTTTAAGTGTTTTAGTTATAAACTTTTTAACATCTTGTGGTTCTACATCATTCTTTTCACAAAAGATTACTATCGCATCCATGTGATTAACTTTTTTATCTTTTACGATATCTTCGATTGTTTTGCTAAAGAGTTTAGGTGTCATCGGGGTCATCTTTCATCCTTAATTAAATCACAGGCAAATACTACCCTTCGTCTTTCATCATCATGTTTGTGTACTTCATGATAAAGATAACTAGGAAAGAATAATAACTTACCTGGCATTGCTTTTGATTTCCATCTTGGTGATCCATATACTTGAACTCTAGGATCAGCAAAAAGAGTTTCTCCTATATTATCAAAATATAATATAGCACTAATTTTATCTTGAGGACCATGTCGGTGTAGTGATTGTGGTATTTCTTTTGCTACAACATTTACCCAAGAATGTTTTATAATATAATTATCTACATCAAATGTATTCGATACAGTTTTTTCTATTTCATCATGAAGTCTTTCAAAGTTCTCACTAATCTTAAAACGACTTAAAGTATTGCTAGAAGTATAATAGGTTATAGACAAATCAGATATACCTGTTTCTTTATATGCATAATCTAACACTTCGTCTTTCATAATCTCTGCACTACTAGGAGATATAAAAACTTCGTCTTCGTAAACAGGTGTTGAAAATAATTCGTGTTTTGTAATGGGTATGTTCATTCTTGCACCAAAGTCTAATTTCATTTTAGTCCCATCTATAAAAGATGTGGTCGCCTACTTGTGTTATGAGAGTTTTTGTTTTTGCCCAATCAGGATTAACATAAGTTGCATGATAGTGTGTAGCACCTTCTAGGTATCCATCATATTGACCTGCGATAACTCTTTTAGCAATTATGAATGCTCTTGCAAATGCATCTTCATTCCATATTCTATCAGACTTACCATCACAATACCAACTGAATTGACATTGATGTTTTTTAGGATAGTATATTCTTTTGTGGTCTTCTAAGTCAGGATATTGTCTTGTCTTCCAACTTTCTTTTACAGGTCCTTGATAAACGACTTCGCATATTGTATTAGGAAATCTACTATCTTTTACTCTATTCATTACAACTAAAGCAACTGATATTTGTCCTGCATTAGATTGAGACTTTGCCTCAAAGTAGATATTTTTTGCGAGACAACCTAATTCTTCGATATCGTCTCCCATCGCTTTTGCACTATGATTAAAAAATATAACCCAGATAGTGGCAAATAATAATATTATAAGTTTTTTCATAAGTTCATAATAGACTATAATTTGTTATTTGTCAAGTAAAAAAACCATAAGAAAAATGCGACTTTTCTGTTGCAAGGTAAGTCGCCAACCCCTCAGATTATGCCGCTAGGGCGTACTCTGAATGTGCAAAGTTATCGTTTGCGTTTGTAAAATTGAACTGATTATCGGTCGTGTCTTACCGGCAACTCCAGACAATCTAATAAATTTCAGTCGATCCTAGTTCACCCCCATAAAAAAATTCTCTGAATTTAAAAATGTTTTGGTGGAGGTGCAGGGTACTGCCCCCTGGTCCTGCAAACCTTTCAATCGCTTTCATCATTGCGACTATATTTATAGCACAAGACAACTTAGATGTCAAGGGAAAAATTAGATTGATGTACCACCCTCTGTAGAGTAATTTTGTTGTATTGGTTCATCTGTTTGATTTTCAAGTTCTTGCTCTTTTTTGTAACTTTCTTTTTCTTCGTCAGTTGCAAAGTTTTCATTCACTTGAAAATCTAGACCACCGCTAACAGTACACACTAGATTAACTTGTGGGTATGTTTCTAGAATAGTAACTTGACCTCTATCATCACCAGTCTTATCAATCCACATTGTGATGTATGCATTGTCGGCAGGTCTATACCATTTACCAAATATAACTGCACCTTCTGTATCTAAAAACTTAAATACTTTTTCTATTTCATAACTACAGATTACAGGTTTCTGTCGATAGTGTCCTTGAAAATCTTCTTCATCGTTCTCAGGTTGAGCATCTTCAGACTTATCGTTTTCTAATGGTGCAGTAGGACTAGGATTATAACTAGGTTGATTACCATACGCAGTTGATACTCCTAATACCCCTAAGAACAAAAAGAAGAAAATAATAATTTTACTTAGTGTTTTCATTTTCGTATCTCTTCCTCAGTTCTTTAAACTGTTCTATATAATTATCTCGTTTTGTTTGAAATAATTGTGCTTCATTGCCTTCAACTGCCATGATGATAACTATGTTAGATATCGGTATGCCAGTTCTCTCTTCAAACATCACCGCATAGGCACTACCTTGCATAAAGTAGTTAGTGATGTAGTTTTCAGTTTTAGGTTTTGATGATGTTTTAAAATCTATTACTGAAAGTTTATTATCAAATTCACCTATACAATCTACTCTTCCTGCAGACTTTAAGTGGTCAGAATACAAAGTCTTTTCTAGTAGATTAATATTATTTATGCGAGATAAGAGATTTTTTGTAGAGTTGAACAAGTCTTTATCTAGTGGTGAACTAAATGACACATCCTCATTACGCAAATACTTCTCTACTATATTATGATATCTTGTACCTCTAGCAGATGATTGACCTGATATTCTATTTGCTTTTTGTTCACCTACTCTTTGCCGCCATTGATAAATTGATTTTCTTGTAGACCAACCTAGAAGAGTAGTAACCGATGGGTACTTCTCTCCTGTAGGTGTAATATAAAATCTAGAGTTGTTTTCGTTTAGTGTTTGTAGTTCTGGTATATCAATCGTATTTACATGATTAAACATTTATTTTTATCCTGGTATAATAGGTCCTATAATATTATCTAGTCTTTCATCATTACCACAAGTATCCTCAAAGCAATGTTTCATTTGTATATTGACATCTATACATTGCCATACTAAAGATACTCTTAATGATTTAGTATCTGTAGTTGAAAGACCTCTGTGAGTTACTCCTGCATCAAAGAAAACTGCACTATCTTGTTCATAAGGAACTTCTTGAATTTCAACTTCATCTTCATTTTCAAATTTAAATTGTGTTCCTTTATGTTTTCGATGAGGATTAAAAATAGGATAGTATAACAAAGTTCTTATATTAGGATTTTCGTTGACATCATAATCATCATGCCAAGGTCCATCTAAACCTTGTGTTTGTCCTAATAGATAACATCTACCTACTTTTGATAATGGGTGTATGTTAAACTTAGCACATGCTTTTTGCCATATTCTTTTCACAAAAGGATCTTGTTGAACATATAATCCATCAACGGTATAATCTGAACAAAAATACTTATTGTCATTAGGGTGACCCATATTATAAGTCCACCTAAAGTTATGTTGAAAATATGTATCAAAGAAGTCTAGTGTGTCTTCATCGTGGTTTAGTTTTTCTACCTCAACTGGAGGTCTTTCTTTATTAATATCAATCATCAAATTCGTACTTCAACTCACCATGTTCAAACAGGTGTGCCTCTGAGTTCCTTCTTCTTACAAGACCTGAGACAACTTCGCCGCCTGCTCTGTTCCATCTTCGTATCTGATTAGGAACATCATCGTAATCATTCTCATTTAATCGTTTAAGTAATGTACTAGATTTCAAGTTACCTGGTCCTAAGTTAAATGTCCATGCCACCAAGGCATCAAACTGTTCTTGATTTAATTCGCATTCTACATAATTTTTAACATAATCCTCGAACTTAGTCAAGTCTTTTCTTAGGATTTCTTCCGCTTCTTCTTCGGTAACTGTTTGTCCTTCGGCAACATCGCTACCTGTATGACCATAACCAATAGTTACAACTCCAACAATATCTTTATAGGCATGTAATTCACAACCCTCAAAGTGTTTGATGAGTTCTATTCCTTTATCGCTTATCTTCATGCTATCTTACTCCTTAATTTCTTATCTATGCTATCAAAATTCATAGCATATTCTTTTTTGTTTTTACTTATTATATATTCCTTTACTAAACCACTTCTCACAATATCATGCTCTTTAAATGCTATAGTTCTAAAAGATTTCATATCGTGTAGTATTTCCATAAATTTAATTATGCCGTTTTGTTCTTGTGGGTTTCTCAAATCTGTTTGTAGAAAATCACCACAGAAATAAATCTTACTATTTTGTCCTACTCTTGTCATGATAGTATCTAGTTCATGAAAGTTTAAGTTTTGACATTCATCAACAATTACTAAACTATCTCTTACAGTAATACCTCTCATGTAAGAAGTAGGCATGAAGTCTAGTATATCACTATATTTAGCAAGGTCATATGGGTTAGGTATTCCAGGAAATAGTTCTTCGAACAATGCGTTATATGGTTCTGTATATACAGATGTTTTTTCTTCAGTATTGCCTGGTAGAAAACCTATATCTCTAATAGGTAACATTGACCTTACAATTAATATTTTTTCTTGAGGTACAGTTCGATTTAATATTGCGTTCAAGGCAAGATACAACATGATAAAAGTTTTGCCTGTACCTGCATACCCATGTAGCATAAGATTTTTTTCATCATCGAATGCTTGAAAGGTTTCTTTTTGTGCTGGTGTTTTAGGATTTATTTCTTGAAGTAAACCTGGTCTTAGGTTTTTACATGTGATAATTTTTTCTCGTCTAGACATTTAGTTCTCCCTTTAGAATATCTAAACATAATATTAGGTCATCAATTATTTCTCATCATGACCGTATGGACATTTACCTCCTTTGTATATCTTTTTCATTTCTCTATATGGTGCGGCACTTCCCCACCTACTATTCATGTGATTTTGTAATACTCTTTCATGTGCATAATCATTTTCACTTGCTTGTCTAATCTCATATGGAAAATCTGTTCGCTTAACAATTAAGTACCAAGCAATAGGTGTACCGAAACTTAGTTCAAATTTAACACCTTTATCTCGTAGCATAAAAAAAGTATTAAACATATGATAAAAATCTGTATCAATAATACCTGTCATTGTTTCTAAGACAGGATGAAAGTGATAAACTGGATTAGTAATGATTGTAGAATAACCTTTAGGTGTTATGATACGCCAAGGACTATGTAATTTTAAAAGTGTCTTTGCATAAGTTCTAGGCATATGAGGTATCATTGTATCGTATTGTCCTTCAGGATGTTTGCTGAAAGGAACAAAGTCTTTGCTAAAATATTCTTTCTTATAATAATTAACATCTCTATCTGATAGACCTTTATTTCTAAGATGTCTTTCAACCTCTTCTAACTTTGCTCTTTTAAGTAAAGTATAATTTGCATGTCTATCATCATCACCTTGAGGCATATAACCACCAGTTTCATTTGTAGGTGTAAAACATATTGCCTCATCTCCTGTTTGTGATACTTCTATAACTGCTTGTGACCAAAACAAATTGTAATAACCTTGTGTCATTATATCTTGCATACCTGGGCAAGTTTTAATTGTGTGATTTCTAGTTCCCCATTTGTGAGGAGTGCCTGAAGGAAGTTGAGTGAGTGTGTGTTCTCTTAAATCTTCAGGATGTATTTTATCATCTGAAAAAAATTTAGGTAGGTCTTTATACCATTGAGGTACAAACTTAGATGCAGGTATGATAGGTTGCCACTTTTCTAAACCTTCAACTATAGAATAAAACTCTACTTTAGGTTTAGGTGCTACATAAGATTTTTTTTGTAACCATTTCGCAAAGTCTTGAATAACTTCTCTAATCATTTAATCTCTCTAGTAAGGGGTGGTGGTCAGGAAGATATGTCAACTGACCACCGATGCAATACTGGATTGACAAAGTTGCATTCGGTCTATTATTACATTGACCTAATAGGACATCTTCGTTTCTCAGTAGCACTCTCCTATTTATTTTTTTGTCTTCGTCTATGTTTGTTTAAAATCTCTTTAGTCTTGATTGCTTTATTTGTTTTAGAACCATACTTATCAGCAAGAGGTGACCCTGGGTGTTTCTCTGCTATCTTAGACATTGTTTCTCTAAACCCACCGTCTTCTTTTACTCTCATACCCACACCCCCTACAATAGCAGGTGCAGTTAATACTCTTTCCATGTGAGGATTAGATTTAGTAAAATCATCAAGTTCACTCATAGACATGAACTTGTCTTCCGTTTTACCTGTCGCTTGATTAATAAATGTATATGTTGGCATGAAACTATTTAGACCGTTTGACTTACACGGTCGCTATACCATGTCGGTATATTTCTATTAGTCCACTTTGCAAAGTATTGTTTTGCCACTACATAATAATTTTGATAAGATTGAATACTATCACCTTGCACTATGCAATCAGGAAAGTGTTTCATAGCAGGTGGTGGTTCTGCAAAACCATTGTCTGCTAAGTTAGTAGGAACTTCACTTAAAAGTTCACCGAGCAATCTATGTGTGCTATGGGTCTTTCCATATCTTTGGGTATACTCTTTGCTAAGTTCGGTGAACAAACTGAACAACCATAAGTAATGCTGAGAAGACTTACGAACCCAAATAGCACTAGGGTGTGATACATGACATGCTTTATAGATAATCTCATCTTTATTTGGGTTAGATAGTTTCCATCTTTTGATTTTTCTATTGTTCTTACTTCGGTCTTCATACTCCTCACCGTCTATAACTCTATGTGCCGTAGAAAGTAATTGAGCATATTCTACAATCATTTTCACAACATGTTTATCACAATGTTGTTCGGCACATATTTTAGGATCTTTGTTTAGATAAAAAATATTCATCTACTGACTTCCTTCGTTGTCTAGTTTCTTCAACTCTTTAATTAGATTTAGAAACTGGGTCATGCTTTCTTCAAGAGTATCACCACTATGATTATCTAGTTCTTTGTGGTCTTCTAGTGCCGTTTCAGTATCATAGTTAATTAAACTTAGTTCGTGATAAGTTGCATCTAGATAGTCTTGCATTGCATCGAATTTTTTGTTGACACTATGAAAAAAGTATGCAACAAATAAAATCAATATACTTAATAGAAATGTATTCACTTTAGGTATCATAATATTACCACCTTTCCTGAAGTTTCTTTTGTACTTTTCTCCATCTTTTAACTGCTTCTTTATTTTTTCTAATTCTCTTATCAGATGGTTTCTCGTAGTATTGTCTTTGCTTTAACTCTCGCATAAGACCAGATTTAGCAACTTTCTTTTTTAATATTCTAATTGCTTTCTCTACATCATTATTTCTAACGATAACTTCTAGACCTGTCGCTTTAGGATAAAACTCTTTACGAGGTCTATCATACTGTTTCTTAAATTTACTATTAAATCGCATATGTATTTTTACCTTTCATAAGTCATAATAACAAATGTGGTAGTATTTGTCAAGGGTTAAATCGGCAAATCAAGTTGCTTGGAATCGTTGAATTTATTGAGTAATCTCTCTTCTTCTGGAAGTTGTACGAAATTCATGGCAACAGTAACCCTGTTTTGTATGAATTGAGACTTAGATGGATTGACACGATGAAACATATACCCAGGAAAGATTACAAGTTTACCAGGTTGAGGTACAACTCTATATAATTTTTTTGTTGTAGGACTAGAACCTATCTTATTACTATGCCTCATATGAAAAGTATAACCATTAGGATTATCAAACTCTGTAAAACTATCATCTACTGTGGCATAATAGATACCACAAATATCATGAACCCCATGATGATGTGCTTCTTGCCAATGTCTTACACCATCGTGATTAGTATAGAGATTAAACCATGCATGGTCTACTGAATAAGGAAAATGATTATCGTAAGGTTGCCACCCAACTTCTTTTACAAACTCTGCACCTGCTTGTTCAGTTTGTTTTATTAAATCTCTTACACAATCATGTTCGTAAAATTCTCTTGTATATTGTTGATGATTGTAAGAAGAGATAACTTCACAGTTCCAACCATGTTGTTTAGTTTCTGAATTATCACCAAGAATATGAGTGATAACATTTACAAGAGCATCGTTATCAATGTCTAATTGAAATTGTGCTATAGGGTGAGGAAAAATATAGTCTATTTGTTTCTTCATAATCTACTCACTATAATATGACAAAGTTTATTTGTCAAGAAAATTATTCAGTATCTTGTGCTACAATGTCTTTTCTACCAAGGTCAGTAGTTAAATAATCTCCTGCCCAGTTATCAGATGCAGAATATAATTCTACTTGGTCACCTTTAACAACAACTTTTTCGTTAGGTATACCATTTCTTACTTTACTTGCATCTTCGGCAGATATGTTTACTGCCATAGTGTAGTTTACATATTCTCTGATGTTTCTAATGACACCTTTCATATTATATCTAGGATGTTCTTTATCAGTTATGAGTACCGTATCACCGATTGAAAACTTAGAGTTTCTAGGTCTCCATTTACCATTCTTAAATACTCTCTCTGCTTGAATAGTTTTTTCATCTAGGTCTGTAAGAATATGTTTTTCTTTATCCCAACTTACTGTTCCGTTATTGTAAGGATTTAATTTAGGGTCTCTCATTTGTCTTTGTGAGATGCTAGGTGGTGTCTTACCATATACCTCTACAGATTTGATTGATCCGACTTTAGATCCGAATGCTGAAACTTCACCTGAATCCACTCTACTACCGCCTGCTGAATATTGTATTGTCTTACCATCTACAATTTTTCTACTAGTTGCTGAATAATCAGATTCCGTTGCTTTGATATCTACATCTGTTTTTCTTGCCATGCTTTGCTCCTAAATTACTTGTACTGATATTTAGTAATATAAATATTCTCATAATATTTATAATAGTAGGTTAATTGATGTATAAAGATTTCAAACAATTTAAACACGAAGTAACTCTTAGCGAAGGTGTTTACGACCCAGGTATATTTAAAGCATTCTTCATGGCAGGAGGACCAGGGTCAGGTAAGTCATATGTTGCTAAGAAAGTTACACCAGGTCTAGGATTAAAGAATGTTAATTCAGACAATGCTTTTGAAATAGGTTTAAAGAAAGCAGGTCTATCTGCAAAAATGCCTGATAGTGAGGCAGAAAGAAGAGATCCTATAAGAGCAGTTGCGAAAAGAGTTACAGGCAATGCTATGGACATCTACATAAAAGGTAGATTAGGATTAGTTATAGATGCTACTGCGAGAGACTTAGATGTTATAAGACGGCAAACTGCTAAACTCTTAGAGTTAGGTTATGATTGTTATCTAATATTTGTAGATACTACTTTAGAAGTTGCACTACAAAGAAATCAAGAAAGGTCTAGAACAGTACCAGAAGATATAGTCAGAAAATCACATGCGACCATTCAGGGCAATAAACCTAAACTAAAACAATTATTCAAACAAAACTATATAAGTATTAATAACGACAATGCAACAGACGATGAATTAAATATGGCATATAAACAAGTTGCAAAACTAGTAAGAAAACCAGTTAAGAATAGAACTGCAAAACAATGGATAGAAAACGAGATTAGAAAAAAGAAAAGAAGATAATGATATATGTTGAAGATTGTCGGGAGACACTCAATCGTAATTTAGAATATGATTATGTGCTAACTTCCCCACCAGATTTTTTTGAAATAAACGAAGACAAAGATTTAAATTATTCTAACTTTGTTGATACATGGGCACATCTACTTAATCCCAAAGGTAACTTTGTATCAATCTGTATCTCTGATAGAAAATACAAAGGTCAAGTATTATCTAAACATAGTCAAGTAATTGATAGTTTTAAAAAGATAGGTTATAAACTTCACACTCATAAACTATGGATCAAAGGTCTAGGAACAAATATGTTTCGTATGAACTATCAGCACCTTTTAACCTTTAGCAGAAAAGGACAAACACGAAAACTTAAAAAAGAACTACTGCCTGATTGTCATGTAGTTGAAAATCAAAAGTATGCAAACTTTAGTTTTGGTATGCCGATACCTATTGTTGAATTACTTATCGACAGTTACACCGATAAAGGTGCAACCGTATATGATCCATTCATGGGTTCAGGAACGACTGCAGTTGCAAGTCGAAATCTTAACCGATGCTGGATAGGATCTGAGATAAGTGAAGAGTATGCGAATATGGTAAGAGAAAGAACTAGAACAAGTCCTCTCACAAACGACATTATATCCAATATGGAAACTTTTTAGATATAGATTTAGGATCTACACCATTTTTATTCGCTTGATATTCCCAGTCTTGCTCTGGGTACTCTGTTTTAATATAATTTACCATCGGCGGATTCTCTACTTTGAAAAACCACCCAAAAAAATTGTTCAAAAGTCTTGACATTGTACTCCCTGTTATGTTAGATTATTACTTTGATACGAATATTTAGTTATGCAATATGAACATATCCCTTGCTATTTTGACACAACAATTATGCATATTCAGAAAGTGTTGATTTTACTAGGTTTTTGAGGCAAAAAAAATTGAAAATAACCCTTGACATATGCCACTATTTCATGTTATAACAGTAATATATGATGATTAAATTAACAAAGGAGATAATATGAGTAAGACTAAAAACTTCTATTGGGACGAGGCAGAAGACTATCTGACATCTGTTACAAAAGAAGTAAACACTTGTAAGTTGAATGTGAAAGATGCAGTTAAGAAATGTTTAGATGCCAACATTGCGTGGGGTCTGATAGGATTCGATACTGATTATGATTTAGAAGGTCAGTTAGAAGAATACTTTGAAGTAGCGAAAGAGACAATACACTAATGCAATATAATCTGAAACACGGTACAATACATCTAGTCTATTCTAGAGAATACTTTGATGATGAAGATAATGATTGGTTTGATATTCATTATACTATTTTTAGAAATGTACCGTTATCTCAGTTGAACAGAATTAACGATAAAAGTTTTAAAGCAAGAGTTAAATGGTTTTGTGATAACAACTTTAAAGAAAGTGCTAGTAACTTTACTGGTCATAGCGAAGTAAACATGATTACAGGTGATGATTACTATAAGACTTATGACGAAGAGTTTGGCACAGATACTACAGATATCACAGGTGATGGTGCAAGTTTTGTAGAAGATTATGCACAGACTTTTAACACAAGACAGTTTTTTAAATATGATTTTAACCCAAGACTTACAAAGTCTTTAACTATGAAAAGGAGTGATATGTAATGAGTGAAGTGAAGACAGAGGTTTGTGTCTTTAAAGACGACCTCGGTAAAAATCTATACAGAAAGAAAACATACTACACTATCGAAATTCAACAAGAGGTTCTTGCCGATAATAAAGATGAGGCAGACCAGAAGTTTCTAGATGGTGGGGGTATTAACTATTCTGAAATAAACACTTTAAATGGTTCTATTACCGAAAACAATAACGGTGTTGAAACCAATTATGTTGATTGTAATTATTCAGAAAGCGGTTCTACCGAGTATGTCGGAAAAGTAGTATATGATCCAGATGATGAATATGCTAAAGAAGACGGTTTCGTAATAGTCGATAACTTAGTTGATGAAAACGAAGTTTTGACTTAAAAGGGGGACACCCTATATATAATGTCGGCAGGCAAATCTCCGACTTTTCCTATGGTAAAAATGACAGAGAAGGATTATTACCATGACTACAAAAATAAAGGACTTCAATCCTGAAAATCTTCCAGTATATCGCTATAAAGATTATAGTTACGAACCTACTTGGTGTCGTAATAAGATATACCATACCGTTTACTGCAACTATCGGTATGTGTGTGACCTAAACTATTCGCATAAAGAAGTGATTCCTTACTGGAAATTTAAAAAGAATATTGAAAAATTACCGAAATAATGCTTGACTAATGCAGTAGAAAGGAGTATAGTAGTGTTATGAAAGTATATAAGAACGATGATATGTGGAAACGAGACATGGCAGAAAAGCAGGCAGAGGTTCACAACCTGCAAATTCGTGTCAAAGAGTTGAGTGAAGAAAATCAAAAACTAAAAGATGACCTGGCGAAGATTAAGAATAATTTGCCAGAAGAATATAGGAAACTAAAGTTTAAGTTGAATTATCAATGAGTATAAAAGATACGATAGAAAAAGCAGTAGAGAAATATCTTGAAGAAGATAAGATGTATCGCAAGAAGATAACTCCTACTGGTGATTTATCTTGGTATATTAAGTGGGTATCAAGTGTCATCATTCTATTCGGTATGGTGTTTACATCTGCAAATATGTTACCTTACAATTTATGGTTTCATTTGATAGGTGTTGCAGGTTGGGGTGTCGTAGGATTTCTATGGCACGATAGAGCATTGATGATATTGAATGGTATTGCATTGTTTATCTTTGCAAGTGGTTTAACAAAATTTTATATGGGGATATAATATGGCATTGATGCCTGCTTACTATACGACCTTAAATACGAAAAGGCGAAAAAAACCTAAATATACTCAAAAAAAATTTTTTGAAATGATGAAAGCATATAACGATGGTGTAAAATCTATCGACAAAAAACTTATCATGAATGAAGATGAATTTAAAAGGTATCTCTACGGCAAGAAACGAATACGAAGTAACTATGTTCCTATGGTAGAAACAAGTATTCAAAGAGATGCAAAAGACAATCAACCAACAGTAAGTAACTCTGCACCTTTCGTAGGCAATGCAACAAAACCCAATACAGAATGGAAGAAAGAAATCTCTTCTCAGTATGTAATCGGTCAAGCATATAACAAAGGCGGTCTTACTGTATTAAGCAAGAGGGAGGCAAATGATCCTGCGACTGGCAAAAGAAGATAAACAAATCGAAGAACTAAAATCTCAAATAGCAGATGTCTCGGCAAAGCAAACCCAGATAAGTTCAGATATTAATCGTCTTGAAAAAAGACTTGACGATTTGGTTTCGATGCTTTCAAGTCATATCAAAGTGATAGACGAAGTACATGAGAGTTTACGAAACCCATTAAATAAATTAAGGAGCATGTTCAAATGATTACAAGTACATATGATGACTTAGCAATGAGACCTATTGAAATATACTTTATCATTGTGATGCTCATGGTGGCATACTTTGTTTACGAATGGTGGAATAATCGAAGAAAATGAAAAAGAAACTTATATCATGGTGGCATGAAACAGATAGCATAGAGATGTTTCTCTTTGCATGTATATATGGATTTATAGGTTGGTCAATCTATCATGTAGTGATAGGACTGATAGAAAGGTTTACTGTATGAGAAATGACAAATGGTTGCATGTAGAATTTCAGATACCGATATATCGAAGTCTCACTTATCTCATATTGATTATAGGTATTGTATTGTTAACTGCATCGTGTTCTACGAGAATACTATGCGATGAAACTGAAAGTTGTTTTCGTGTAGAAGTTACTCGTACTACTGCAATGAGCATATGAGAAAACTGAAAGATAATACCGAAGTAGAAGAATTGATGAGACCTATCAATCTTACGATACTGACAAAGTGTCCTAAGAAGTGGTTGATTACAGACTTAGAGACAGGTCAATCATATCGTGCTACAGGCGAAACTGAATTATATAAACAATGGGAACAAATCAAATCAAGTGAGGATAAGTAATGGAACTCATTCTAGTCGTGGCACTATT
>VTLG01016298.1_pt1 | contig 39986 bp, 43 predicted proteins | sample 4694571 | NCBI WGS metagenome assembly VTLG01 (sample SAMN12604809, study PRJNA352737) | marine metagenome | biome: ENVO:00000447; feature: ENVO:00000209|ENVO:00000569|ENVO:01000036; material: ENVO:00002151; isolation source: viral sequences binned using virsorter ... | reverse complement strand
AGAAGATACAGATGGAATGTATTTCAATTTCTGCAAAACAGCTTATAAGCCATACGATCTATATGTTGTTGCTGTATTAGCATTAGCTTCACTTCATTTTGGTGACGATATATTGTTATCAAGTGATGGAAGTACACATGATTTGCGAACAGGACACGAGTTAGCATATGGAGTTTATAAGGGAGTTTAGATTCTCCCTTTTTTATATGGTATTTACTGAAAAAAGATACTATATTAGACACTAGCAATTAGAGAAAAAAGGAGTAATAAGTGACAGAAAACACAAAAACAGAGCCTCAAGAAACCACTCCCAAATCAGCTAATGTAGAAAGCAGTTTCCTAAATGGACTAATAAATCAATCAGGTAAAATTGATAAATTAGCAGCTGCTTTAGCAAAAGCTCAATCGGGAATGGAAGGTGCTTAATCAAAAAGTAGTAATCCATTCTTTAAGTCAAGTTATGCAGACTTACATACAGTAATGGAGTCATCATTACCACACCTTAACAAACATGGACTATCTGTAGTTCAAGGTAATCGTTATGGTGCAGATAATGGATTTTATGTGACAACAACATTGTTGCATGAATCTGGTCAATGGATGAGATCAGAAATCAGAATGCCTATTGGTGGCAAGAAAGATGCACACGCTGTTGGTTCAGCTATGACTTATGGTAGAAGATATGGATTATCTGCTATGGTAGGTATAGCTCAATTTGACGATGATGGTAATCATGGAGCAAAAGATCCAAGGAAGAAAGCAGTTGCAGCTTCACCTAAAGTAACAAAGCCTACGCCTACTAAAGTAGCACCAATAGTAACTGATATAAATGCAACTAATAAGATAATAGATAACATAGATGGAGGAACAGTATAATGTTAGAATTTGGAGCATCCACAGGAGGTGGAGATTCATCAAACATATTAACCCAAACGGTTAAGATAGCAGCAATAAATGTAACCTATGGAGAAAGACGAGATTGGCAGAAATATTCTGACGATATTGGTATAGATATAACTCTTGATATAGGTAAAGACTTTCAACCAACAATGTATATAGGTGGATCATTTAAAGTAGATGATTTAAGTGGTACAATTATAGGTTGGGGTAGAGCTTACAAAGTAAAGATGTTCTTTGACGCAATAGGACTACCTATTAAGCTAGCTACAGGATCAGCTGTTGTTGAAAACAGATTACCTGAAGGAGCAGAAACACATATTGTAGGTAAAGAGTTTGAGAGATTGTCTTATCTTAGTACAAAGATGAAACAAGACGGAACTAATAGGTGGAGAGATTGGCAAGATGTAGCAAAACCAGGACAAGGAAATTATTTAAAGGAACAATTTAATAAATCTGTTACTGACGGATATGTTAAAGACTTTAAAGCACCTGGATCAGATGATATGATAGAAGCTACGATTGATGAGATAAAGGATATGCCTCTATAATGAAACCTACAACTAATAAGATAATCAAAGACTGGTTACAGTTTAGAGTTCAACAGAATCAAAAAACTGTATATAGCCATAACTTTGAGAATGAATTAGTAAAGTATGGAGAATTGTACTGGGAGGTAAAGAAACTTCCCAGTGCATATTCAAGAGAATGGCGAAAAATAAGATCTTCGCAAGACTATAAAGATATTGGTATATACAATGTTAAGAAACTAGAAACCACAAGCAATGAGGGAGTATGGGAACTAATAACAAGTATGTAGAAGTAGCAGCAGGTGGAGTCTCTAGTAGAGGAGCCATCTGCAAAGCTGATGAATTAGCTAAATACCTGAAGCCAAATATGGAACTTTATAGAAGCATGTATAGGTTGGATGATTCTGCAATAGAACATTTTCAAAACAATAGAACAATACGGTCTTATGATGGTACTTTTCAGCTTGATAGACTTACTTTTGATATAGATAAAGGTAAGAATAGCAAAGATAAGTTTATGAATGACATAAGATATTTCCTGCATCTGCTTGAAGATAAAGGAGCAGATTCAACCATTATAAGAGTATGGTTTAGTGGAAGAGGATTTCATGTAGAAATTCCAGACCTATACGGTTTCGAAGTAAGTAAAAGGACTCCTGAGATAGTTAAAAGAACTATCAATAAAGAGTTTGGTAAATTAGCAGATAATATATATGACTATGCTAGATTGATTAGAGTAGGTTACTCTTACAATATGAAGTCTAAATTATATAAAACTCCAATAAAGATATGGGAAGTTCATAATCTTAATTACGATGAGATTATGGCTCTATCTGGAGAGTTTGTAAGAGAAGACTTTAAGCATGATTATATGTATGAAATAGAGCCAATATGGAATGACAACGTTGTTTCACTTGACACAAAAGTAGTAGTAGAAAAAGTTCCAAAGACTACAAATACTAACTACAATGGACATGTTACTTGTGTTCAGAAGATGTCAGACAATGTTGTTGAAGGAAGAAGACATAACTTATTACTCAGAATGGTAAGTGCATGGTATAGAAAAGGTATTAGTAGAGATGGTTGTTATGCTCTAGCTAAAACTTATATACCTACACTAGAATATCATGAGTTAGTTAGGTCAGTAGATTATGTAATTGATAAACAGTATAGATACGGATGCAATGATCCAATCATGGCAGAGTTTTGTGACCAAAAGTGTATGTTCTATAAAAGAAAAGACTATACTCTTGATGTCATATCTCCAGATGATATGAGTGCAAGATTTGCACAATTTGTCAATACTGATTTTACGAAAACATCATTTAATCTAAAGGATATTTATGATATATCGTACAATTACACTTTCTATCCTGGAGAGTTAGCAATATTAATAGGTGATACAGGTTTAGGTAAAACTGCATGGTTACAAAATCTAGTAGTTGCAACACCAAATCTTAAATGTTTATATTTATCGCTAGAAGTTCATGATCATTTGATATATAGAAGGTTTATGCAAATAGCCAATAATATCAGTAAAGATGATGTAGTTGACCTTCATTCAGTAGATAGAAATGAAGATTTAAAAAAGGCTATATTGCCAATAGAACATATTAATATTATGACAGCAGCTCCTGAGATAGGCTCAATGAAGCAATTAATTATTGATTTACAACCAAAAGTAGTTGTTATTGATACAATAGATGTTATCAAATCAGACTATGTTAATGATCCATTCAACAAGATGGAGAAGATTGTAAATGAACTTAAGCAGCTAGCAGTTCAAGAAAGCATCATAATAATAGGTGTAAGCCATATTAGTAAAGGTGCATCATTTGAACAAGGATTAACAGTTCATAGTGCAAAAGGTAATTCAGTAATAGAACAAAAAGCCGATAAAGTCATAGGCATAATGGGTAATAGAGATTCAACTAGACGAATCGTTAAAGCTTTGAAATCTAGGGATGAATCGAGATTCCAGATGGCATTCACATTTGACTATGACAGTTTCAGATTTAAGGAGACTGATAATGCTGACAGTTAAAAACGTAAGCAGTAGGCAGAAAAACTGCCAAGGAATAAGCCTTGTAATATTATGGGTATTGGGAATTTCACTACTACATACAATTGAGAAAGGAGACCACCTACATATAGGAATCTCTTTAGGACCTTTTGAATGTACTATGGGACTTTCAATATGGAGGAAACTACTTCCATGATAAAAGCTGGGAGATCATCTAAAGCTAAAGGTAGAAGGTTGCAGAATCTTGTACGAGATAAACTTAGGGAAAAGTTTACCAGCTTAGAAGAAGATGATATTAAATCAGCAACGATGGGTACAGTGGGAGAGGACATAGTCCTTTCCCCTGCAGCCAGAAAAATAATTCCATTCTCTTTTGAATGCAAAAATGTAGAAAGACTACAGTTCTGGAAAACAGTGGAACAAGCAGAGGGCAATAGCAATGGTCGTACACCTGTTATTGTCGTCAAAAAGAACGGTAGAAAACCTTACATAGCATTACCATTAGATGATTGGATAGAGTTAATTTCGTAAAAGAGTGTAAGTATATCAGTACTATGTTTGACCACGTAGAATTAATAATCTTATACTAACGAATAAAGGAGCTATGGTATCTTGTGATGTGAGTCAAACCACATTTGTTTGACCTTATCATAGCTCCTAAGAATTAAGGGACAGTTCGGACGTAGTATCGTTAATTTTAATAAAGGAGAAAAAAATGATATCTAGTCCTACACCTAGCACTTTAGAAGAATTGAAAATAGTGCTAGATAAATTAATGGCTGAAGGATCTACTAAGACAAGGTTTATAAGTGCATTAGAAGATGCAATTATGGAATTGTCTAACGATGAAATAAGCCTAATAACAGGTATCTTTGCTGTTAATGTAACCTCAAATGATAAAGGTGGCATCATTATAGATGTATTTAGTAAAGATGGACCTTTAATAGATTCTATAGAATATGATAGTGGGGATATATTAACCAGTGATGAATACTTAGGAGAAGCTTAATGAGAAATCTTATTGATTCAGAGCTAAAAATTATTTATATTTACAGAGGAATAAAATTCTTCACTAGACAGGAAGCTCTTGAATTTCAGAAATTGGATGAAACTATACAACAAAACGAGGAACAGGAAGAGGAAATGCTAAGGGCATGGAAACAACAACAGAAAGAGAAGAACTTAAAATTGATGAAGAAAGCATTAGAGAAGAGTTAGCAATATTACAAGCGTCAGATAACGGTAGATGCTGGTGGATCTACGATTATCTAATAGCTTTATTGAGGAAAGAAAAAAACTAGTTTACTGGTCTTCTTAATGGATACCTATCTTCAAAATTTTCCATCATTCTACGAATTCCTTCTTGTCTTTCCATTCTATGCTTTTCTCGTTGCAATTTTTGAAGTCTTGAACGTATTCCAGGTGAAATTTCGGCAGTCTCAGGATTATAATATCCAGGCTCATCCTCAGGATATCTCTCTCCACTATTTAGTCTATCTCTTAAATCATAGTACTCTTTGTATTTTGATTTATGCCTAGCCAGTTCTTCATCTGCTCTAATCCGTGCAGTTTTCAACTGCTCTTCAGACATCCAATCACCGCCATGGGTAACCATCGGGACAGCCATTCCTCCTTCTTGATATCCTCTATAAGGCATGTATAATCCTTCTTCGATTTGATTCATCGGCATGTACGATTCTTCTTCTAACTGATTTATCGGCATGTAATTCCTATATTCTCCTCCCCAGCGCTCAGTCAATGGTGGAGCTGTCGGCATTGGGCTAGGCATGTAATTCCTAGATTGACCTCTCCAACCCCCCATCGATGGTGGTGAACCAGATAATCGTTTAGCCAATTCAAACATTCTATTTTCTTCTAATAAGCTTGGTGGTTCTTCTACATCAGATGGCATTTTACCATGCTCTGACATGAATTGTCTTTTTAAAGCATTATCTTGAGACATTTCTTCACCACGATTTAGAAATTTCCTAGCTTTACTTCCTAAATCACCTGTGGAATTAGCCATTCCTCCTAATTGATATCCAAATCTTTTATTATTCTCTGGATAATTAACTGATTGACCAGTTCTATTTGCATGTATTTGTGCTTGCCTCATACCATCGTCTGTATAAGGAAACTCCTTATCTCCTACTCTAGGCATCTCAACAGCCTCCTTTCGCTAATTGTTGAACATATTGTTCAAGTGTTTTAAGTTTATTTTTTAAATCTTCAACTTCTTTCTCTAAGTCATCCATTCTAGCCTCAGCTCCTTGAAAGATATCAGTAAGATCATCAACAATTGGATATTTCTTACCGATAGTTTTATCAATTAACTTCAACCCTTTTTGAGTTATCATGTTTTTAATCCCCATATTACTCCTTATTCATGGCTATGTCCACCTTTAGGATATGATCCCTTAGGAACTCTATCAAATGCATGTTCATCATACCAAGGATGGTATCCTTTTCTATTTGAATAGTCAGTATCTTGTGTCGCCATATTATCATTCCACCATCTTCCTAAACCTGTCCATCCAGGTAGTTCAGGTCTTCTACCAGCAGGATGTAATGATGGTAACCAGCCTTTCCATTTTATATCTTGTTGTTGGTATTTATTAATTTCAGGAACACCTCTGCCCTCAGGAGTATGTCCTGCAAAATAATGGAATATTTCATGAGGAATAGATCCTTCGCCACCTTCAGGGTAGTAAATTTGATCATTATAATAATAAGCTGCAGCACCAGGAACACCTGCACTTTTTGCCTGCTCCTCCCAATCTTCTTTTGTAAATTTGTTTAACTTAATATCTCTATTAGTTACAGCATTTAATAGGTCATCATAAGTTCTTTCAACGCTAGGTCTTTGAAGTGTCCAGTTAGTCATATAATCTTCTTGTCCTCTAACATAATCTTCTAATTGTTGATATTCATCAACTTGACCACCTGATTGATATTTTCCAAATCCAAACATATTACTCCTTCTCTTTCTTAAATAATCTAGTAATTATATCTATCAATGTTTGATAAGACTTTACTATACCTCTTTGTTCAATCTGCATTTTCTTTTGCTGGTCTATAAGCTTAATAATGATACCTTCTAGGCGATTAAACTTTTGATGTATATCTTTAGTCAAATCGTCTTGTATATACTTATTCTGCTTATATATAAACCATGCTAAACCTAAGCAAAATGCTATTGGAACACCAAATTTTTCTAATATCTGTATAGGATCCATTACTTATCTTTCTCGTATTGACCTTTACTTTTTAAGTATTTATACATTATATAAGGCAACGCAGTAGCTAGCATATAACTAGGGATGCCTTTAAAAGGACTTAGAGATTGTAAGAATCCTAACTTGCTACCTGTTTTAGAAGCAGCTTCTTTTAATAAATTTCTACCTTTCCAAGAAGCATCCAACTCCTGTCCAAGTAAAGGAAGACTAGCCGCTGTCCCAAGACCAGTAAAAAGTTGAGCTGTACTTTCTTTATCTGCTAATAAAAGAGGTAAAGTATGTAATCCTAATCCAACTGCACCTCTACTAGCTCCAGCCATCTTATTTAATAAAGGAGTACCTCCTGGAGCATATTGTTTCGCATGACCAATTTCATGAGCTAGTACACCTAAATTAGGATTTGCACCTCTTTGACCAGTCTGCACAATTGGATCTAGCATTAAACTTGACAATAAAGGAGAAGGTCCTGCAGGTCGATATAGACTTTGCATACTAGGATTTAAGAATCCCCATCTCCCCTTTTTAGTTAAATCAATATTCCTAAAATCAATACCTGGAGGAGCAGATGCTTTTAATTGATTTAGCATTTGAGAATACCCAGGCCTTCTAGGATCTCCAGCTTGACTTAAAGCATAAGACATTCCAATTTGCTTTATACCATAACCTAGTTGAGGAACAGTAGAATGTGCAAATCTACTAAAAAAATTACCATTAACATCACGCTCTCTTCTATATGGATTTCTCTCCATCTCTAATCTCCTAATGTACGAGAAATTATTTTCTCTCGTTCTTCTTGTAATTTAGATTTATTATATAAGCCTACAGCCTTATCTGTAGGTAGTCTAAAAAACTGCTGCATGAATCTACCAAATGTAGTACCATACTTTTGTTCATTTATCATTTCATAATTTCCTGATTGTGGATCATAGAATGTTTTATCAACTTGCCTTACGATTCTACCGAATGGATACATAGTATGAATATGATAATCTAAAAATCTATCCCAGTCATTATTAATTAATGCTTTAATAGGAGCCATTAACACTCTGGCTGATGGAGGAGTAACAATCTGTAAAGGAGCAATAGCCCTTGGGTATGTTCCAAAAAAGGCTTTTTCACGCTCTGCTTTATCTCCAAATACTAACTGAGCAGTTTCCTGTAAATAATCATAAGGAGGAGGTAATGCTGTGTCAAATAGACTATAAGCAAATACTCCACCTAATGCCATTGTAAGCATATCAATAACAAATAAATCTTTCATTCTCTCATAGTCTGGAGTACCTTTTTTATAACCATAATATTGAGCTCTCCTAGCTAATTCTTTCCTAGTTCTTATAGATTGAAAAGCAAATAGCTTAAATCTAGTCATAACCTTACCAGTAGATGTTCTCATAAAAGCTGGTCTAAATGCACTATGGTATAAAAATTGAGTAGCCTCTACTCCTCTTAATCCTGCATCAACAAGATATGGATCATCAAGAGACATATTTTTACCAGCATCCCCTAACCTATCTTTAGCTTGTAAAGCATGTGATAAGAATGCATCTCTTCTTAATTTTCGTTCAGATACTTGCATAAACGAACCACCGAATTTAGTCATAGTATCTTGAACACCATATCTTTTAGCTAATTCTAATAGCGTTTCATTGCTAGCATCTGGATTCTCTTTCAGTAATTTCTTTAAATCTTTTATGAATTGCTTACCAGATCTACCACTTTTCTCTAAAGAAGATTTTAATCTTAAATTAGTATTAAGCTCATCATTAATAAAGTTATCAATAACACCTTTATCTTGAATCCATTTATACAATCCTTTTTTATCTACAACAGTAATTCGTTTACCAGCATTATTAATATATGTTAATGTTGGATTACCTGCTTGATCAAAAAGAACATTTTTCTTTAACCAATTAAATCTATTTACTCTTACAAAATTCCTTAAACCAGCAGATGATATATTCATCGTAGTACCACCAAACATATTAGCAGTTAAAGTACCAGTATTAGCAAGTAAAGTGAGTAATTCGTATCGAGCTTCTAATCGTCCAAAATCATGTATTATTTTTGACAAGTACTGCTTACGTGCTTCTACTTGCTTTTCGTACGCTGGAGTACCCTTTTCGGCTGTTATTTGAGGTAATTTACTTAAGAATGGAGTAGACATACCTCTCTTCTTAAATTGCTTGTCTATTTTCTCAATAGCAGCGGTAACCTTCTGGTCACTCATAGTCATATACATAGTCTTCTTAAGCTTTAATGGATCACCATGTTTCATAGATTCTATAACTCTTTCAGGGAAAGTAGTTTGGTGTCCAAAAGCATCTCTTACATAAAACTTTAAATAGTCACCCCATACATCAGACCAATTTTCGTATAATGGCTTATCAGGATTTGGATTAAACTTTTTAAATTGTTTAGCAGTAAACTCTCCCATAGGATTATTCTTAACAAATGCATCTATTCTATAGTTAGCCATAACAGAACCTAGATTCCTATAGTGTGCTCTAATAACCTTTTCTTTGTACATATCTATAGTTTCTGGAGTAGTTCTATATCCAGGCATACCTGCAGTTCTTTTAAGTAAATTTTCTGGTCTAGTATTAAATCCAATATTTTCCAAAGCTTTAGCTATTTCATTAGGAGATAATTGCTTGTAGTTAATTTTAGTTAACATTTCGTCAATAGCATGTTTCTCCATACCACCAGTTTCTGAAGTAGATGATTCTATCTTCATATCTAATTCAGCTAGCTTAGCTCTCCTTAATTGTTCAGCATCGCCTTTAGAATAACCTTCTTTTATAGCAGCATCATATACTTCTTGACCTTGTTGAAGTTTCCATTCTATAATCTCTTTTTTAGCACCTTTATTCCATCCAAAATCTAAATGAGGGAAATACTCACCTATACCAAATTCTTCTATCCCTTTAAATCTTCTCTCACCAGTTTCTTTATGTGCTTTCTTTCTATAATTTTCACGATACTGCTTAGCTTCTTTACCCTTTAAGCCTTGACCTATAATCTGTTTTTCTAAATTGTATTCAAATTGAAATCGATATATATTCTCTAATGGTATTCTAGGAACTCTAGATCCAGTACGATCACCAGGCTCTACAGACTTTCTAATAAAATGTTCTATATCAAGCCTACCATCTTTATCCCATCTTAAATATTCATTATATTCTCTGTAATTATTCTTGACATCTATTTCTTTCCAGTCAATTTTATTACCTTTTTTATCAACAGCATATAGCCATTCGCTACCAAATTTCTTCATGTCTTTAGCCATGACATCATGCCATTTATCTACAGCTTTTTCAAAAGTGTATTCTTTTCCATCAATTTTAAATTTCTTATTTAAATACTTACCTTCAATTTCAAATGGATTAAAGCCTTGATGATTAGCTTGAGCTTTATTTATTATACCTTTCATAATAGCCCAAGATTCATTAGGAGTTAATTGTGTTCTAAAGCTATATAGACTATTGTTTACATCAGGTATAGCATCTGTATATACATCCATCTGTCTATTAGTTTGTCGAAACCAATTACGAATAGTACCTAATGTTCCAGTACCTCTATAAATAGGTATAGTTTTACCTTTAGAACTTTTCAATGTATAACCTTGGTTATAAAAAGTCATTTCTTTATACCACATGTATTCATCTATATATCTTGGATCAGCCCAATAAGCATATTCTGGTATTTCATTACCACCAAACCTTCTATCATAATCTTTAAAGAATCTATTCATAGCTTTAATATCAGCCATATTTAATTCAGATATAGTCTTAGGACTTTCTAAATATCTCAATGTAAAATCTGAAACAAATCGATCTACATGTGCATCTGGTCCATTCTTTATATTAGATTCAAACATTGCTATTTCAGCAAAATCTTCTTTACTTAAAGCTTTCCTAGTATATTCCCTATCAGAACTAGCTTGCTTTTTAAGAGGACTTCTATCATCAATAATATTTTCCAATACTTTATCAACAACAAGTTTACCTTGTTCTTGTTTACTAGATGGATTCTTATAATCTGCAGGTAACTGAAATAAAGCTGATTCTTCTATAGGAATCTTTTTAGCTTTCTTAGTTATGTTCTGGAATTGTAATTCAAAATTATTCATTACATCTTTCCATACATCTGCAGATACTTCTTGTGATTGCATAGGAATACGAGAAGGTCCAGATCTAGTCTTAATATTCTCCCCATAGTAGTAAGGAGATATAAGCCATGCATCAAAATAATCAGCTAATAATTTATAGTCTATTTTATTATCCCTAGCAGAGAATACTAATTCAGACTTAAATGCTGTTATCTCATTATCGTAATTTTCAAATTTACTTTTCTTAAGCTCATCTGTTTTTATTTCTTCAACAGACTCATACTTTCTTTTTAATTGAGTAGCTTTTTTAGCTATCTGCTTAAGTATACCATCCATTACACTAGTAGTATTTTCTATACCATTCTCTTTAAATGCTCTATATATATTATAACCTTTGTCATTTAAAACATTGTTACTAGCGATTAAGAATGCATCATTAGATATATAGTCAAGAACTTTTTCCCAATCACCAGTTCGTTCAGCAGCCTTAATGGCATTCATCAAACCTCTTTCATCACCTATTCTAACTCTAGCTAGTTTAGTTAAATGAGTTCTAGCCCATTCTGCTCTATCATATTGTTCTTGAGTAGCCCTACCTTCTTGAACATCTTTCTTTGTAATATTTACAAGCTCCTGCGTTCTTTTAATAGCTGCTTGATAATTACTTATAAAATCAATACTCTTATTTTTAATATCCTTATGGAGACCTAATGCATAAGCATCTTTAGCAATGCGATTGTATACATTCATAGGACCATCTTGTATAGCAGTCCCCATTTTCTTAATTTCCATTCCAAATTCATCTAAAGTTTGAGCTCTAGGATCCATATTCTTTCTGAATATCTTACCTTTAAAGTCTAAAGTATTTTGAACTTTATGAACAGCTCCTAACTTTGTTTTATTAACTACTTCAGAGAAACTAGCTTTCTTCCCGTTAATAGTACCTTCAAATGTAGTCTCAAATAAATACTCTCTCCATTTACTATAATCAGTAACATTAGGATAGTTAGCAGCATCTGCTGAAGTATTAATCATCTCTCTAGCTAATCTTCTTAATTCCGTTCCATCGTTCTTTAATTTTAAAACAACACCATCTTTATTGTATGTCCCACCATTAGCTTTAATGATATCAATCCAACTAAGCATTGTTGTTTTAGATTTCATAACATAACCTAAACCATCATTTCCTTTAGCAGCATTTCTAGTAACTATCATTCTCATTCCAGGAGAAAACTGACTAGCCCTAGTTTCATATCTTGGATCTCTATCGCCTCTTAATAGAGTCTCATATTTATCAGACTTACCTTCAATCCAATGACCATCTTTATCTTGCCATTCTTTAGATTGTTTTTTTATAGCATTCAATAAATTCTTATTTAATCCTTGGTATAAAAATGCCGAGTCACTATCCTTATCGGCCCCACCCAGATAAACATTGTCACGACTTGAAGTATGTATAGCAGTACCTTTTGCATTCGTGAAACCACCAAACCTAAGAACTCTAGTACCACTAACACTATCACTTGGCACACGAATGACAGCAAAATCAAGGGCACTTTCATACTTTGAAGGATTTTTCTCATATAAACTCCATAATTTTTTTAGCTTCATTTCTTTGCCATCTACAATAACGTCAGGATTAAAATCCTTACCAGCTTTAAATGTACCTTCAGTAACATTATGATGCGCCATCTTAGGAGCTAGCCATGCTTTAGCAGAATATTTATATTTAGGACTAACCAGTCTTTTAATAATATACTTCTTGTAAACTTTCTCTGAATATTTACGAGTAGGTTTAAATAATTTAGTAGCAGATTCAGATGCTTGAGTAATGTCTAATAATCTATTATTACGAGCCAAGTAATCCCTATACTCTTCTTTACTAAATTCTTCTATATCTCTAAGCTCATTCTCTCTATCTAGTCTATATATATGCTTTCTAATTCGCTTACCTGCTTCAGAATTATAATTATTAGCCATTATATCATGGATCAATTCTAAAGACATCTTATCTACATCTAAGCCTTTTAGTAGCTTCTTATCGTTGGTTTTTAAAAAACTTTTAACAGCTTCATTTGTTGCTGGATCACCTACATAGGTTTTATAAAAATACTCATTATAAGCTTCTTTCATAATACCTGGAGTTTGAACCTCATTTAAGTTACCAAAAAACTGTTTAACAAAATGAGTACCATACATCTTCTTAGGATTTTCAAATGTACCTAAGTTCATTCTAATTGATGTTGGATTTAATTCCATTATATCTTTATCAGTAAAATTCTTTATATCATATATATTAGATTCTTTATTATATATATACTCAAAAGGCTCCATACCATGTGGTCTTTTTTTAGCAGCACTATCAAATACTACCATTTGCAGTCCTTTGTTATACATCATATCAAGCATAGGTCCATCAGCAACTGCTCCTGCTGACTTAACCATTAATACTCCCTTGCCTGGTATCTTTAGCATAATTACTGGCTTATTCATACCTACACCTTCATGAGGTAAACCAGTTCTTATCATCATAGTATCAAATACTTCAGGAGTAAAGTAAACAGTTCCATCTGTATTACTTTCATTATACTTCTGAATTATTTCACCTCTTTCATTTTTAATAGTATAAGCATCCTCACCTCCAGGACCAATATCTATTCTATCTTTTAATACTGCAAATCGTAAACCCTGATGAGCAAAATTTGCAGCTGTAAATGTATCTTGAGGTAGCGATGCACCTTTATCAAAATCTAACTGAAATCTCTTATTAGCATCAGTAACATTTTTAGCTGATACCTCCATAAATGATTTTAAACCAGTTAGATCATTACTGCCTTTTAAATAAAACCCTGTACTCTCAGCTTCTGAAAGTAAATTAGACTTCCATTGTTTTTCATGTAAGGATATTAAATCAGGATCTGTTCTATCTTTACCATAAAAGTTTGCAGTTATTTCCAAGCTATCTAAAAATTCTTTCTCACCAATACCCGCTGCTCTTCTTAATTGTTCTACCGTATAAAGATTAGCATCAATATGATAATCCGTTACTTTACCAATACCTTTATCTTTAACACCTAAAGCAATATATTGGTTTCTATCATTTAAATTACTAGATATTCTCCACCAGCCATCTTTATTTAACTGAGGAACAAGTTCACCTTTTTCTAACTTCATTCCAAAAAGATTGTACTTCTTCCAAAACCTACCACCTGTAGGCTCATAAATACTAGAAATCTCAGTATATTCTTTGCCTTCAAATAATTCTTTTGGAGAATCTATTTTAGACTCATTTAATCTAGTATCTCTATACTCACCATTAACTCTTTTTACTATATATTTACCTTTATCAGTCTCAACTACTAAAACATCCTTATCCTGGTATCTATCCTTATTATCCTTTAAATTGACGTTTTCAGGAGGTTTTTCTGAAGAGTGGTTCCTATCCTCTCTTTGTTCGTATTCAGGCTCTAAAGGGGTTTCTGGGGCTTCAAATGGATCTTTTACATATTCAAAGTTCTCAAAATAATGCTGAGTAGCTTCTTGTCTCATCATTTCATTAATTTGTGCCTCAGTAGGTTCTTTTCCAAAATGTCTTTTAGCAGTTACCTTGAAATGCTCATAAAATTCTTTATCATTTATTTCTGGATATTGTAATTTCAAATACGATCTAGCTTGATCAGTAGATGTTTTCATTATATACTCTTGAGCACCCTTAGAGTATTCTTTGAATTTAGGATGATATTCAGGAGTAAAGATTACATCTTTTTTAGGATAATACAATAAATCTTGTATAAACTTTCCACCTTCAGCTTCTCTAGCTGGTCTGCCTTTATATCCAAAATATCCACCAAGTATAGTTTCGTATAATACAGCTTCAACAGGTTCACCTCTCATATAAGCAGGTCCACCCATAGCTAAACCAGCAACACCTGATTTTATCATTTGCTCAGCTCTTTGATGATGTTGAACATTATTACTTTTCAATAAATTACCTATAGCTCTGAAATTACCTAGACCACCAAAGAATCCACCCGCAACAGCACCACCCATCATACCCTGCATCCATCCATCTGGACCTTTCCATATATTGGAAATACCCATACCAGCAGCTAAATGAGTAGCTTCAAGAGCAATAGCCCTAGTTGCTGCACCTTTTTTCATGAAATCAAAAGTATCTAACTTAGCTTTACGAATACCTTTCTCAGCACCTTTTTTAACCCAATCACCAAATAACATAGGTACAGATATATTCCTAGAAGCTACTTGAGCTGCTTTAGAATAAATACTTTCAGCAGTTCTTTCTTTAATCTCTTTCTCGGTAAGTGTTTTACCAGTCATCTTAGCACCTAGTTTGACTGATCCTTTAGCAGCAGCAGAAAGAGGACCAGCCAAAATACCAGGTGCGAACCCAACCAGATGACCTAGGGAGTGAGCAATTGATTCATAAGTTGTGCGAGGATGATCTCCTACGGGTATAGTTGTCAAGCCTTCCATAAATCCAGAAGTTGCTTGTTCGACTACATTCCGTAAGCTAAATTCTTGCCTTATCGGTTTAAAGTTAATACTTTGCTCTTCAGCTAATCGCTGCAATTCATCTAACTGATCATCGTTAAATAAGTGAGGATTAGCCCTATAGGTATTTATTAACTTCTGAACCCTATATTGAGGGGGTAATTCTCTCACTTATTATATTGGGTATCTAAAGTCTGCGAAATTAGGAAAATCTGGAGTTACATAATTTCTACCTTGATTATATGTATTTCTAGCAAAATTCCTAGCTCTATTTATAGCTTCCATTTCCTTAACTTTTTGTATAGCTGATTGAGCTCTACTACCTGTATAAGCACCTTTTAATGCTTGAGCTCCTTTAATACCAACTCCTACGCCAGTACCTAAACCTGCTAATGTGCCAATACCTCCAAATACTTTATCCCATCCAGCTTCACCATGTAAATCTTGACCAGGCGATCTAGGTCTCCATTCATTAGGAAGCATTCCAAAAGAAGCCATATCAGCAGCATCAAAAGCCATTTTTCTAAATGGTTTTCTTTTAACTTCAAAATCAATACCATACTGATATGCCATTTCAGCTAACCTTTGCGCTTGTTCAGCAGGTAAGTGTATTTGACCTGTATTATACCTGTTTGTTAATTCTCTTATTATTTCGTATTCGTTCGGCATATTTTATCCTTTCTTATTCCGCAACGGGTGTATTGCTTGATCCGTATATATATTGCATATACTGTTCTAAGTCGTCATTAGTCCAACTACCTTCATTTTGCTTTCTCATTAAATCTATTAAGCCTTTATCACTTGCTCCCATATGTATTTTATCACTAGGGAACTGAGGAAGATCTATCTGATTAACCCTTCTTTTAGCTTTTTCATGTTCACTATGTACAGATGGTACACCTAACCAATCTAAGTATCCTGCATCACCCAGCGATCTTATAATAGGAAACAGGGGATTGAACTCATTAAACCAGTCTAATCTCGCTTTATTCATCTCACCAAACGGAGTATCAATCATTCCTTGATAATCACTCCCCACTCCTATATCAAATGGGTTTCTAATATTGCCATGTGCTCCTGCTCTTACACCTGCTGCTGTGCCTGCGGCAGCTTTTAATGGAGCACCTATTGGTGTAAACATAAAAGGGGCAAGTATTGTGTTTAGCCAACTTCCTCGACTATCTAATTCAGCTCTATCACTAGCTTGCATTCTTTCTAAATCTCTTATGTTTTGATCTCTTGTTTCAACATTTTCAAGTACATCACCTGTCCACTCTTCTCTTATATCTCCAGCATGTTGTTCTTGTGTATCCCTATACTCATAAGGACTACCATCTTCAGATTCAATTAATTGTTTTTTATATCCCTCTGTAAGACCACCTGTTTGATATTTTTTAACATATCCTCCATTCTGCATTCCCATCATACCCATAGCCATTTTAGCAATATCTAATAAATTCTTTCCCCCTTCTTCTGATTTCATATACTGAAAACCTTGAGATGAAGGTTTTGTTATTTGAGCTTGACCTCCAGTAGTTCCACCTCCAGTAAATCCACTTTGTGATCCAATTTTTACTAAATCAGTAACATCAAATAGATTATTACCTGATAATATATCATCCATCATAAATTGTTCAGTTTTTGTAGGAACGCCATCACCATCTTGCTTATTGTTCTCATCTTCAACTGCCTTCTTTTCTGGTTGCATATACTGGAAACCTTGAGCTGTAGGAACTGCTATTTGAGCTTGACCTGCAGTATTCATACCTCCAGTAAATCCACCTTGTTGAAATCTAGGAGCATCCTCGTAATTAATCTCATCTAATTTATCTTTACCTATTGCTTCAACTGCATTACGATTAAGAACATACTCTCCATCTTCTAATAAAGCAGGATTTTTATCTCCAGTTCTATTCCCTGGATAATAACCACCATCTTGTTGACCAATCAAACTAGCCATTCCACTAACAAGGTGACTTCCTCCTCTTTGAGCTAAGCCAAGTAAATCATTAGCAACTTCCTTTCCAGCTTCCCAGCCTCCTTTAACATCTTCATGCAATCCTGTAAATGGATTTATAACAGTAGCACCAGTCATCATACTATTAGAACTAACATGGCCCATAAGTTTTTCATAATTCTCATAAGCAGCGTTTACTTCTTCTTTTGAAAATTTAGTACCTGCAGCCATTTCAGGGAAATTATCTGGATACCATTTACTAAACTTTGAAGTTGGATTATTAGGCCTTACCTCATTCTCCCAGATTTTATATTGCTCTGAACGATGTTGAGCTTCTAACCATTTCATTCTAATGTTTTGATCAACAGCTTTCTGGTATGCGTTCTCATTGAATTGTCTTTGATTTTCAACAAACTCTTCATTGAAACGTCTAGTACTTTCCATTCGTTCATAAAACTTACCTACATTATCTTGAACTGTAGGTTTTGTTATTGTACCACCTCCAACTATTGGTTGTCCTCTAAATGCCATTTCTAATCTCCTTTACAAGATGTATCATATCATTCATTTCTTCAATCATTGAATCAACTGGTAAGCCTGATATTCTATACCCTTTATCTTCTGTTAATAGGTCATAACTTCGTTTCACTCCATCATACCATTTTATTTCTACTATTTTTTTACCATTAATAGAATCACCTATATCATATTCTTCTGAACGTTTACCTTTCAGTCTATGCATATCGCAAAGATCTACAGTATCTCCATCATCAAAGTAAATCTTCAAGAATCGTTTAGATTCAGGATTCTCTTTATATTCATGTTTTTGCATTACAGCAACAGGTTTACTTCCATATCCGTTTACAGTATCACCTGCTTTTAAATCCTCAATAGCAATTCGTCCTTTAGGTGTATCTATTTTAGTACCTTCTGGAATACAATTATAATAAAGTTTAGCAGCAGAACTTATTGAACCTGATAGACCAGCCGCATTACCTTGTAGCTGTGCATTAAATTGAGAATTATTAAATTGATTAGCAGCAAAGTTTTGAGAAGCATTCCATGAGTCCCAATTCATTTGATTCCCCACATTAAATTGGTCTGCAGCTTGTTGTTGTGCAGCATTAAATTGACTCATTTGATTTTGCTGACCAGCGCTCCACTGATTAGCTGTGTTTTGAGCTTGAGCTCCAAATTGCAACGCTTGATTCTGTGCAGCTTGATTAGCTAAGCTAAATTGATTTTGTTGCCCAGCACCAAATTGAGCTGCCTGATTCATAGCAGCTTGATTAGCCATTGCCTGTTGAAGTGTATTGGCATCTTGTTGACCAGCCATTTGACCAGCTTGTCCCATTGCTTGCAACCCTAATTGAGCTCCTTGAGTGGCTATATTAGTAGCTCCTTGTCTAGCTTGAGCACCAGCTTCTGCCTGAGCTCTATTGCCAAGTAAACCTCTTAATCCACCACCACCCATTCCTCTAGATGCCATCATAGCATCTTGCTGAGCAGTTTGTTGTCCTGCTAATGCTCCTGCTTGTTCAGAAACAATAGCTTGTTGCCCTTTAGCCCAATTACTATTTGGGTCCATGAAATCTTGACTTGTTGTCATAGCTTGATTTAAAACATTTTGAAATGCTTGACCAGATTGATAAGTCCCTGTAGTTGCATCATAGCCTTGAGCTGGAGCTGCAGTGGCTGCATTATAGCCTTGTCCAGTATATCCTTGTGCAGTACCAGTTTGACCTTGAGTATTCCATGCAGGATTGTATGCTTGATTTTGCCAATTAGTAGTATGTAAATCTTCTAATTCAACTTGACCTGTAACAGCATTCCAGCCTTGATTTAACAATCCACCTCGACCTGTTATACCAAGACCTCCAGCTCCCATTGTTTCATTCCAGCCTGTTTCTACTGCATCTGCTACCTTATGTGCCATATTATTCCCCTACCTTATATACATAACATATCTCAAAAGGTTTAAAACCTTTCTTTTTATAGAAATCTTCTATACCTGGATTCCAAGTATAATGTGTCATTTGTATTCGCTTAGCGTTGTTATTTTTAAACCATTCCATTAGTTTGTTAAATAGCATAATTCCAGCTTTACTGCCTCTATGCTCTTTTTTAACAAACCAAAAATCTTCATGCCCCCATAGTTCATTCCCCCAATGATGCATTGTCACAGATCCTCCAGCTACACCAACAATCTTATCATTTATCTCTGCTATAAAAATTACAAAAGGAGTTTTAGATAATGCTCTTTTAACGTAAGAATTGTAGAACTTATCTCTATTAGTTACATCTGTACCTTCTAATTCTTTTATATTACCATTGATCTCAGAAACAAAGCTATCTAATACGACGTCTGCTACATCCATTAGTTCTTCTGGCTTTGCTCTTCTAACTCTTATTTTACTCACTTATTAATGTCCCCTCTGATCTAGCCCAGCCATCTTTAGTTCTAAACTCTATATAGTATCTGCTGCTAGCTCCTGATTGCGATTGTATTATTCGTATATCACCTACTTTTCCTACTTCACCTCTTTCTTCTAAAGAGTATGCATTAACAGCGTTTATAATATCATTTATATCATCATATATTTGCTGAATTGCTCTATGCATATCATCAGGAACTTTCATAGGTGTTCTTTTTTTTAATTTACCCATTATGAAGTCTCCACTAATTTAGGAAATCTTCTAAATGTTATACCAATACTATCTACTTCTGTAGTAGCATCTCCTGGTTGAACTTTAAGTTGTATTAATCTTTTCTTCTCTTTAGCTAAATCTCTCTTTACTATATTAGTCTCTGATCCACCATCTGTAGTGCTAGTAGCTCCTGTAGCATAATCATAATATACAGTAACAGTAGGTGTATCTCCACTACCATCTCCTGTATATGCAACAGTAGCTTCATAGAATTTTTTCTTTTGAGTTTTATGCTGCATCGATATTCTTTTAGAAGTCCAATGCCAATTATCTTTTAAAGTAGCACTTGAATACATGTGATATAAATCACCACCAGAATTATCAATACCTAAAATCTCTCCTTTTTTACCATTTAAAACACCAATAAGATTAGGGTTTTCCCATAAATTCCATACTCGCCTTATTACATTATAAGACCAGGCTCTTGTTGTTGTCAAATATAATACAAAACATTTTCTTTTAGAATCGAATGCAATTTTAGGACTATAAGATCCTGTGTTTAATAAATCTAAATATCCTATTGAAGAATCAGATGTTAGTATACTGTCACCTACAGGAACGGGTTGGCCGCCATTATGAAGATATATATTATTATTATCACAATACATCATCCCGAAATCTGAAACAGATATTGAATCTGGACCTAAACAACCTGCTCCTACAAATGCATCCTCTATAAACATATTAGTAGGATCTATTTTTAAAGTCTCATTTTCATTAAATACATAGATTCTTCCATTATATGATTTAATGGCAGTAGGAACCCATGGTAATTTTAATAAATCAAGAGCCCAATTAACACATGAAGGTTTATATGGCAAAGATTTATATAGTATATTTGTAGCTGTATCTTGAGAATGATGAGCGCAATTAGCCATAAATAAGGAATCATTTAATTGAGTTGATAATTTATACTTCACATTAGAATCTTCCATACCTTCTAATAATCCAGACATTGTTTCATATGTAGCACCTGAAGCTCCACTGTCAGTAAAATATATTAACCTGTAATTATTAGCATGTTCATCACCTTCATTAACAGCTGAAGAAAGTCCATCTGTATAAGTACCTGTATGTATTCCTGAATAGTCTGAAGCTGTAATATCTATTTCACCTACAAAATGATAAAAACCTCCAAGCTCTCTATTTACACTAGAAACGCTAGATGCTCTATACACTCTTACTGCGGTAACTCGACTTGGAAAATTATCCGTATTAAAACAAAATGGTATTTTAACTTGTTTTCCATTTGACCAAATATGTCTTGCTGCACCTAAAGGACTTTCTTGGAATCCATCATATACAAAGGAAAATTTATAAAAATAACCAGTATTAGCTACATGGAAACTCGATTCATCGGACATTTGAAATATCTTTGAATCATCTAATCCATGACCTGCTCTTTGGCTTAAATATAATAGTGGTCCAAAATAAGTTCTAATACTAGAATCATCAGTAGTATCTGTAGCCCAATTATCACTAGTGGTATATTTCGTCATCTTTCTAAAATTATTTCTTACAGCAGCAGATGATCCTTCAGAATCTGCTACTGGGATATTTACATCTGAAGGTATCCCAACTATAAGAGTATCGCTTATTCTTATAGGTATCTGTGTAGTATCATCTTGCTCTACTATTAAAGGAGTTAAAGTAGAACCATGAGTTCCTGCATAATTAGGATTATCAAACTCTGCAATATTAATCTCCATACTACTAGTAGTCCAATCTTTGACTACTGCATAAGCTGATTTCTTAATATCATAAGGACATTGATACATCATATTGTTTATTTCTCTTATACCATTAGTACCACTTCTTAGACTGGCATCATCAATAACATACATTCTATTTTTAGTACTACCAGTAGCAGTTGTAGTCTTACAATAAGAACCAGCAGTTTGAGTAGGATGTTGAGTTACTATAACAGACATACCGTGAGTTAGTGTAACAACACTACTTCCACCACTACCATCTAAATCAAATTTTATATTTTCAGAAGCTTGACCGTTTCTCATATAGATACCTACATGGTCATTGGTGTTTCCAAGCTGTATTAAAGATGCATTAAACCATTCAGGAAATAACCAGGCACTTAAATCATTTTTATAAAAACCACCTTCTGTATTTAATAAACCACCTGGAGGCATATATGCTTCTGTTAGAGTTTCTGTATTTGTATGATACCCAAAGCCAAGTAAAGTTCGATCTGTAAAATCTAGACTAGTAACATCATCTAAATCACTGATATCTATATTAAATACTGCCCCAGCAGTAGTGCAAACCCATAATAAACGAGTAGTGTCATCATTTCTCAAGATGTCTAGTATAGAACTAAATGTTCCTTGATATTCATATGCTGATGCACCTTCCCAAAACGAATCTTCATCTTCCCATCTATTGCCTGTATGATCTGTATCATTAGTTAAGGCTTCCCAATTTTCATCACCACCTCTTGCAGTCTTAACAGCAGTGTTTAAATTAGTAGTATAGGAATTAGCAACTTTTAAATCAGAAGCATTTAGTTTATATATTAATATCTCTTGATCTAATACAACTTCAGTATAGTTTGATATATTCCATTTTTGAGTACATATAACCCATATTTCACTTTTATCATAAGAAGTGCATATTGCATTAACATAGCCTAATACATGGTCACTACGAGCAATGACCTTACCATCTGATATTCTTACTTTAGTAATCTCGCCACTAGCGTATTTTAAAGAATCTGTTCCTGTATAATAACTACCTTCTAAACCTCCTGCAGCCATAAATATATGATTACCATCACTACAAGCAGTAGAGGTTTCATTTAAAACGTTAGGTGGATATAAAGAATCCTCTTCCATTATAAGAGAATTTGTAGCAGTAGAGCCAAATTGCCCATGATCTAATCTACCGATCCATTGAGGTTCTTCTCTATCACCTGTACCTTGACCTAAATATACAGAGCCTTGCATAGCTTCCATAGCAACCTCATCAGTAGAGGCTACAATATCTCCATTATTAGCACCATTAATCTCTGCTTCAGTAGATGAACCAGAATATACATCTTCTGTTATATATACAGTATTATCACTATTTTTATAAGATATTAAATCATGCTTAGTAGGATCTGTAATATTCTGAAGAAGTACATTTTTTTCATGACCACAATTATCTTCTATCTTAGTATCTACAGGTATTCCTTTTAATTTCCCATCTTCTGACATAGGATCTATATTTAACGAGTCAGATGCTGCTTCTAAGGGAATATCTGTAACAGATGGATTACATATAGTACCAGCATTAAACATTGTCAATTCTACTAGTTCTTTAGGCATATATTTCTTTCCCCCAAAGTGTAGTTTTACCGTTTATAATTTCAATCACTTCTACTTTAAAATCTCCATTTTTAAACCAATCTACAATAGCAAATGCATGATTCCAGTTATGCAATCTACCTCTTAACCATTTGTTATTTTCAGGACTCATATCTTTTAAACACCCCATCGACCAAGCACCAATCGTACCACCGAGCTTAGTAAGGGTATGCCTTTGAATATCGTGAGTATGCCCGTACATAATGTTTTCCCCATAACAGTCAAGATGCTTCTTAGCGTGATAAGTTGTTGCATACGCTCCATGTATAAATGTTAACTTTCCAATTTTAACTGGTTCATTATAAGTATAATACTCATAACCTCTTTCATCCCATTTGCAAGCTTCTCTAAAAGTATAACCTTCTAAATAAGGATTTGCCTCTACAAATGCATCTAACCATTCATCATGATTACCTGCACATACTATTCTTTCTCTACAACCTACATCATCTAAGGCTTCATCGAATAAATCCAATCCCTCATTGACAGCTCTTATTTCCTCATCAACTAAAGGTAATTGATATTCAAGAGGCGGTTGCTTGATTTTTTTATACTTCCAAGCACTAACGCTCTCCCATTCACCTACATCTCCTAAATTAATAAAGAGATCAGGTTTAACTATTCTTATTGCTTGTAGAACAACACTTATCGCTTCCTTGTCTTCTATCGGGAAGTGTTGATCTGGAATAACAATTGCTCTCTTTGTAAGAGACATCATTACTTTCAAATTTAGTTAATACTGTATGACTAGAACAGTAGTAATTTTCCTTTACACTCAAGGTAGTCATATTCAATGTTCCTTTTTATAATTTTTAGTTTGCTTATGCGAATGCCCTATTGTTTCACTGACATCATATCTATTAATTGCTTTACCTGCTTTAAATAAGAAAAAGATTAATATAAGCAAGATATAACGCAATTATAGATTTCGTATTATATTGCTAAGTTCTTTTGCTCGATTCGGTGTTTGTCTCGCCCAGCGAGAATCCATCAACTCATCGGCTGCAATTTTCCATTGAAACATCTGCATAGCATGTAATGCTTTCTTAAATTTAGATACTCCATTTACACCCATTTGATAAGACATATTAACCAATACACCTTGAACTTCATGAGGTACAGTATCTAACCATTTAAACTTAGCTCTAACACGCTGTATAAGCTTTTCTAATTTTCTAAGAAGAATCTCTTCTGCTATATCTTCATCTAATTCTAGATCTTTAACAGCGAAGCCATAACCTATAGTATCATAACCTTCAGTACATTTATATACTCTAGATTTAAATCCTTCATGCTCTTTAATTTTCTTTAATAAGTCATCCATTATTTATCAGACCTTAATCCTTCAATAAATTTGTTTAATCCTGTTACTACAACATTATCAAGTAAATCTATGAACCAAGGCTCTACTACTTTGTTCCATACTTTTTTAGTAAGACTCCATTTAGCAAGACCTAAAGTACATGCTACTCCAGCACCATACATTAGCTTCCCAACCTTATCTTTAATCGTATCATTAGGTATCTTTTTTAAAACCCAAGCTAAGCCTACTCCAAGAGCACCTGCACTTGTATATAAAGCAGCTTTACTTGTTACAAAAGCTGTTAATGAATCAATCATTTTAACTCCTTTTTTATTTTGATTACTAGATATATTAAAGTTGCCACTGCAACTCCAAAGCTAACTAATTCTGGTAGCATATCAGTAACAGATACTAACCAGCCACTTACTCCTATACTACTTGTTTTTAATGTATCTAAATCCAATTTTTCTCCTATGAGGTTATATCCCATTTAAAAACTAAAGTAAAATTCACATCGTTTGGATCATTTGGGAAAAGATGATAAAAACTGTAAACATTTCCTTTTACTAAAACAGGTGGATCAGTTCCAACAACAGGACTGCTCATATCTACATCATGATGAGTATCGTCTGCTATATCAACAGTATATTCTTTTCTATACAGTGTAATGCCAGGAACTTCGGTCCCATCAGTTGATGTCAAAATACGAAACGAACATTCACCATCCTGAAGTTCTTCAGTCCTCCACATAAATTTCTCCAAAGTACCATTATAAGGAGCTATAAATGCATTATACTCATTTCTTGAACTTGTAGATGTTTGTTCAAAAATATAGCCATTCATAGGAAGATATGCATAAAGATAGGTCCCATAATTACAACCAACAGTTTTCATAGTATAATGATATTTCCCTATACCTTGTATTGCTGTTCCAGCATCATCGGAATAACATAATTCGTTAGGAGCATCATCTTTAACCCAAATTTGACCATAACCAGCTCCAGCTAACAAATGGGCAGATGCTTCTTCTATTATAATTTTACCATCTACAATAAGTTTATCGTTTATTGTAGTTTGCACAAGACTTTGTGTTGTTGTTGAACCCTCTATTGTCATAGCTGTTAAAGGAGCATCACTATCAACTGATTCTTTTGTTAATACAGAAAGTATTAATGAACCAGCTTCAGAATCTTCAGTAATACCTACAGTTCTAGATGTTATAGAAGCAGTTTGGATGTCCTCATCATTAGAGTCAGTAGTAAGAAATCTAATCGAACCTATAGTATCATTGGCAGCTGTACTCGCTGTTGTTTTTTTAAAATGAAGTTGAGCTGACTTATTATTGTCATTAATATTTTCAATCTTTACTATAGGATTCTGATCACCAGAACTTTTTATATGAAAGTCGCCAACTAACTTATTAGGATTCTTTATTAATCTACTCATTATGTCGTCCTAGTTTTAATAATGCATCTTACATTTTGATCTGCTGCTGAACCCCATAAATATACTCCTCTAGTATCATTCATATTTAGTATTATAGTATCTCCAGGATTTAACTTCATACCTCTATTGTCAGCAACATCTGCATCTCCTACCATAACATACCCTGAATTATCCTCATCTGCTTGTAAGAATATTTCATGGCAGTTTGTAAATACACCTATAGTAGCAGATAACATTTCATCAGTATTATCAACATCTATCATTGCAAAACTGTCTAAATCATAAGTAGATAATTCTCTTGTATATAAACCGCCCGAATAATCAACACTTAAAGAAGCATAGTCTCCATCTGCTCCTACTCCACTTGTTGGTTGATCTCTTCTAACTGCAATTACATGTATTCCTTTTTCTCCACTACTAGAGGCTGAATCTTCAGCTACTGTACCATCTACTGTTAAAACACCTGTAGAATCATTCGCTATTGTTACTCGTAAAGCACTAGATTCAGTACCACCTCCAGTAACATTTAAAGGTGCTGGAACCGATAATATATCTATGTCACCAATATTAACAGATGCTGCTTCTAGTGTAGCATTGATATTAAGACGACCATTTCCATCATCTAATGGATCACCATCTTTATCAATTAATCTTATTGCTCCACCACTAACTTTAGCCATTTAAGACTTCCTTTAATCCAGCTTTATCTATACTATCCAGCTTTCCTTTTAATTTCATCTTAGCAACTTCTTCTAAAGCAGATATCTTCCATTTTTCAAAGTTTTCTTTAACAATACCAATTCTAGCTTCTTCTTCAAAGACATTATTTTTAGCAATATTTACTTTATTTTCCTGCTTTATATAATCTTCTTTAGCTTGATTTATTATATTATTCAACTCATCAAGATCTTTATTTTTAATATCAAGCTCATTGTTCAAATCAGACAACTTCTTACTAATAGCTGATTCTTCTTTAGTTATCTCTTTCTTCATGATATCAAGCTTTACTTGTAGAGATTTCCCCTCTACTTCAAGCTCTGCTTTTAACATGTCATGAGATATCATAGCTTTTTCAGTTCTGCTTTTAGCATCTCGTGTCTGTTTTAAAAGTTTAGATTTATCGCTTTTTAATTTAGCAATATCTTCGCTTTCTTTCGCAACAATCCTCTTAATAGAACTTAATTCTTTTTTTACAGAAGAATGCTCTTTTTTAGCCTCTTCCATTTTATTTACTTCATTAGATAACTTTGCATGTTTTTTAGAAACAGTACTATAAGACTTCTTCGCCTCAGAATCAGCTGAAATAGCTTTAGAGCTTTTAGATAGTATATTATTACAATCTTCATTTAAGATTACTAATTTAGATTCTGCTTCTTCCATTTGCTTTACAAGACGATCATTCTCATCATAGAATTTTCGATAATCATTATTAATATTATCTAACTTTAATTGAGCCTTTTTAAGCTCATCTTCTTTGTCTTTTAGTCTTTTTTGAAGAGTCGAATTAGATGCCTTTAAAGAGGCATTCTTACTAACTATAGCCTTATCTAAATCAGACTTCTTAACAACAATTCTTTTCTTATTACCTAATGTAGCCATTATTCTCCTTAGTGAAAAGAAAGAACACCAATGATATCATTATTACCACTGGTAGTATCAATTTTAATTCTATCTACTAATAATCCTGTTACAGTAAAGGGTAAGTTTTCAGCACCAAGCTCTATAGCATCTCCATATGATCCATCTACTTTTAAATAGATATTCATATCATCATCTAAACCACCTGTTGTTGCATAAACAGTTAATGACTTAGCTGGACCTATTGCAGCAGCAGCCCAGTCTGTATATTCTAAAGCAGTACCATCCATAGTTTGTTTTTCAAACTCATATGATGTATATGCTGTAAAGTTCTGAGCTTCTTGTACTGTAAATTCGTGTAATTGATTTGCCATGTTTATTCTCCTTCCGAGTTATACTTTAAGGTCTTGACGAGACCGTGAATGTATTATTTATAATTAGTATTCCATTGGCTTAATTTTAGGTGCCGCTCCATCTCTTCCAGTATTTGCATACCTTTTTGCTTGAGCAATAGATGCTTCAAACTTCTGATCCCAATAATTTGCTATTTGTATAGTAGCAGGGTTTTGAGCATACAACCTAGCTAAAACTTTATAAGTAAGAGCTTCATGAAATTCACTTGGAATTAATGGACTTTCTGTTAAGTCTATTTTACCAGCACCAGAAGATGTATCAAAATTATTATCTAATTTAACTGCAAATATAGTAACAGTCTTCCCTGCATCAGGTCCTGTAAATTCATTAGCAATTGAAGTAGCTGTACGATCTAACTTAGCTATTGCTATAGAATCTCTTTCAATCCAATATACTTCATCTTTATAAGCCATTACTTTATTCTTTCTCCTAAAACTTGAGTTCTTATAGAGTCAAACTGTTCATCTTCAACAAACTTTTTAAAAGCAAATGGGTTTTGCTTTAAATACATAAGTACTATCATTCTACTTTTTCTATCTGGATTTTTATCTACATTAAATCCAGCATCTGAAAAATTACTACCAGATTTACTTATAGCAAATTCTTCACCTAACGCTTCTTTCAGCATTTTCTTACTTATCTTTGGAACTTCACCACCTTTTTGATATGTCCCATATCCGTATTTGTCTTTTACTTCGCCACCTTGTTGGTATTCTGCATATACAGGTTCCATCATATGAGAACCTTCTGGAGTGACATCACCATAGTAATCTTCTAAATCATACTCGCCTGTTTTAGGATTTAATCTTTCATTAAGCGCTCTATATTTTGACCAACCAGTGTCTGGGTTTGTATGTAATTCATTTTTATAAAAGTCATCTTTAGTCATTTCATTATTAATTTCTTTTCTATCCCAAAGTATTTTAGAGTTAATATTGGAATAATCATTTATATCTGCCCTCATATCCCCTAAGTTTAAACCACCTTTTTGATATGTTCTATATCCGTATCTATTTTTAGCCATTATCTATCTCTCCATAACCAATTTAATGTCTCTTTATTTATACCTCTTTCAAAACCAGGAGCCATAAGATTGTGTTTTTTCATAGCTTTTTTAGCCTGAGATACATTCATATTAGGACTTATGATCTCAAGATCTTTTGCATAACGCAAAGCACCTATAACATAGCCTATATCTCCTTCTCCAAATTCTTTTATAGAATCTCTAATATAATCGTTTACAGGATTATTTTTAGTAGCTTTTATAGGTTTGCCAAATCCAAACATTATGATAAATCCTTTTTCTCTGGTCTACCAGTTAATCGAGGAATATCATAGCCTTCAAAAGCAACTGATGTTACTTCAGATATACTAGCATCTAAGCTGTAGTATCTTTGATCTGCAACAGTAGTTACAGTAAATGTATCATTCAATATTCTACTACGTCTACAGAACTCATCTAAAGCGTCATTAAGATGCAACCTAATCTCTGCATTTTGTGCAGTAGGCATTTGCTTCTTAATTAAATCAATCAGTTGATTTTGTGTCATTTATTTCTACTCCTTCTTCAAGTTGTTTCAAAACATCTAAAGCACCTTGAGCTTTTAGCATTAAAGCTGATAGATTACTTTGCTGTTTTGTATACTCTTCTAATTGTTTTTCTAAATCTTTTATCGCTCCCTTATTATCTAGGAGTTTCTTTGTCTTGGTCATCTTTTCTCCTTTTATGCGTTTTCTAACGCTGTTACTTTTGCTGCTAACTCCTGAACTGCTTTTACTAATACAGGAACTAATGTATCACGTGCTATGCACATAGGATCTATTTCTGTTCTAGTAACCTCTGCTTGAGCAGCTTCTACTAAATTTCCATCAATATCATATTTTGCATCTACTGCTTCTGAGACTACATATTCAAATGTAGCATCTGCAGTTCCAGTTACTGCTGATGGAAATACTTCTTTTAATTCGTTGGCTATAAATCCTGCTGTAGATGTATCTCCACTTTTCTTCCATTTAAAATCACGTACTTTCATTGCATTTACTAAATTTAAACCATTAATAGATGTATCTACTACATCTTCCTTTAATCTAATATCCGATGAATCTACCGTTGCAAATGTACCGCTTATATTTGAAAGGTGACCTACTGTTGAACCGTCTCCATCAGCTCCCAGTATATAATAAGTTGTACCACTGCCATCATTTGCACCTATTTGCTGATATATACCACCTCTATCTGCATTATTACCAGTATTACTCATTTTCATAGCATAATCGGCCCCACCTGTTTCATATACCTGTAATCTAGCAGTAGGATTTGACAAACCTATCCCAATATATCCAGTATGGTCTACTCTCATACATTCTTCTAAAGCTCTAGTAGTACCAGGCGTGTTTGCAGCCGCACTTGTTCCATTCCAAAATGATATACTTCCATCTATTCCATCTACTACGACTGCAGATCCTTTATTACTCACTCCATCCATTGATGATTCCCATCCATCTGCATGAGTATAAGTAGCTGCAGCATCAGGTTTGACTGTACTTGATAATACAGCAGCTCCACTACTATAACTTATTCCTAAAGTCATTAATGATTCACCTGTTGTATAATTATCGGCCAATAATGAAAATCCATTAGTCGAACTACCATCAACACTGATAACAGGCTCATTAGCTGCTTGACCTTTTACCTCTAGAACACCATTCGTGCCAATGGTTCCTATACCAATTCTATCATCTCCTCCATTAACAAAAAACATATTTGCTTGACCGTTAGACTCTATTCTAAAGTCTCTATCTTCACTGTCTTGATTGAAAGTTATTAATCCAGAAGAACAATTAAATACTTCCGATCCACCCACAAATAGATCTAATACATTAGCACTTGATTCTTGGATGTAAGTGTCACCACCTCCATCAAAATAAAGTTTATGAGTAGCACCTATAGCAATAGATGTCGTTGCTAATTCTAAAGAAAAAGTAGTTCCATTATCACCATCTTTTACTGGGACTAATGTAGTTGAATTACCACCACCATCTGTATCTACATGTAATAATTGTTCATAACTAGTTCCTATTGTTTGTCCTGTTAAAGCCGCCATTATATTCCCCTTATTGTGCTGGCGCCATAAAAGACGCTAAATATTTTTGTTGTAACATTTGTAATTGTTGAGTTATAGAAGCCATCATTTCTACATCTTCATCATCACCAAATGTAGCTAATTTATGTTCTAATAACTGTATAGCTGCATACATAACAACTTGATGATAGTGATGTGAAGGCATATGAGATATGGCTGAGCTATCATTATCAAAGTTAGTAACATCTCCATGCTCTAATATACTCATAGTTGCACTACCTCCCGTAGGTAGTACGAAAATCTTTTCATTTAAAAAATAATACACTGGATCAGCAGCTGTTGCATAATGTATAGATGCACTATCACCTGCTGCATGTCTACCGCTAGCAAGAATCTCTTTGCAAGAAGTACTAGCCCTGGTTACATCTTGAACATGAACATCATGTACACTAGTTCCAGAATCAGAGATACTCTCATTTTTAGAAAATAAAGATATATGTTGGGGATGAGTTGATATAATTCTATGAACTACATCTATTACTCCATCTTTTAAAAATTGGACTGCATCCGCAGATGCAGGTATAGTACCTGCTAAATCTTGTATTCTTGACTGAAATGAAGCCATTTAATTCCTTTATGATAAAGAGTGGGAGAGTAACTCCCCCACCCTAATCGTTGTACGTTATCCAGCACTACTTGCAGCATTATCAGCTACAGCGTACATTGTAACATAGTAATGTGAGCCATCGCAAAAGATATCACATCTTTCACCAACAACTGCATTACTTGCAACAAATGTAACTTTATCTGCAGCATCGATAACTACATTAGTATCACCGCATTCAACACCTCGCATTACGTCAGTTGTTCCGCCAATGATATCAAAATCATTAGCTCCAGCTGTACCTAGTACAAATGTGCCTTGCCAACCTATAGCATCTCCAACTGCTGGTAAGGTAATATTATATGCACCAGCTTGTGAGCATACAAATAATTTACCATGATCAGCCATTGTCAACGTAGTGTCAGCTGCTAATGTTACTACAGCAGCGTTTGAACCACCAATATAAGGTCTAGACATATCGCCCCCCTTACGCTGTTATTTTAAACAGATTATGTGACTCAATCAATGAGATACCAACACCCTCATCAGAGAAGTATTGATCTTTAACACCATCATAACCATTATCAGATTTGATGTTTGTTTGATACATTGACGATCTGTATTGTGCGTGGAACATATTATCCTCATCAACAATTAACATATATTTGTTGTAAGGGCCTCTTAAAGCAGGTGTAGGTATTAATTGAAGTATACCATGAGGTGTTTCTAAGATTTTATAATTAAAACCTAAAGAGTCACGTTTCATATCACTTAAATTAACAGTCCAACCTGAACCACCAGCAAAACCTTCAGAACCAGCCATTTTTGACCAGTATCCTAAAGCACCAGCACCACAGAATGCACGTTTAACACCACTAGTAGGAACGAATTGGAATACTTTTTCCATATCGTCTACAAAAGAACCATACTTATAAGCATCGCCTACAGTAAAGATATTTTGTTCATCACCACTTGTGTTACCGTAGTAGTCTAAAGCACTTACGATACCATAGGTAGTTCTAACTTTTCCACCACCAGCACCAGTGCGACCACCATCTGCAAAAGTCTCATCAGGAGTACCGTCATAAGATTCACCTAATCCAGTACCTCCAACTCTAGCACCAAATAAGAAAGCTTTTTCTTTCTGCATTTTGTGCTCTTGATTTTTTTGCAATCTTAATCGAGCTAACTCAGATGATTCACCTCTTAAAGAAGCTTGCAATAAAGTGCCTGTAATTTCAAGAGGAGTCTTGAAAATTTGACATGAATTATAAACAACTTTAAGTTCATCTGACCATGCTTCAGGTGCAGTTTCACCTTCACCTTGTGCATTACCGATTACATGGTAAACATCATTATCAACAAGAGTATAGTTTCCACCACCTGTTGTCCATAATGCTTTTACTTTAATCTCGTCAGCATCTACAGCATCAGTAATTAATACTATAGCTTGTTTTGTAGTCTCCGCTTCATTCCAGATTTCACATACTAGACCTTCCCATGCATCTTGTACACCGTCTGAATCTAGTCCAGTAATTCCATCTATATTTAAAGCAGCAGTTTCTGTACCATCGGCAGCAATCGTTACTGTTTCACCAGCATTTGAAAACTTTTGTTTTACCCATGGATTTCTGTGTTCAAACATTTTAAACACAGGATCATTAGTTTGTCGTGTCTCTTTATTAGAGATTACCGTTGTAAACGGTGCAACATCTGTCCAAAGTTCTTTAACAACTTGAGGATCGATATAAAAATCTCTTCTATCCGTATAGAGAACACCACTTGCGGCTAAATTTTTAGCAGCCATATTTATCTCCTAGCGTTAGTTAGCAAAGCGTTATTAAATTGATCTTCCTCAGAAAGCGTAGGAGCAGATTGTCCAGTTTGAACAGCTGCAGGTCTTGGGACCTTTAAACGTTCTTGCTGAGCTTTCATTTCTGTAGCTTTTACCTGAGCTTGACTTTGCTGTTGTGTCGGAGCGCTTTTTAATGCATAAAGCTTAACTAAATTATCCATGCTGATGTTATTAGGATTTTGAGCCCATTGAACAAAATCAGTAGCTTGTCTAGCATCCATACCATAGTTATTCACTGCAGTACTATATGCACCTTGTACCATATTTTGTTTTTGTTGTTGTTGATATGCCATCGCACTTTGTTCCATACGATAATTATCAACATTTTCTCTCCATTCCAACATATCATCTCGCCATTGATCATTAGAAGCTCTATATTTAAAAGATTCGCTCTCGGGATCATTATAAGCATCGACCTCGTTGTATGTATGTGGCTTATTTGGTCGGACAGGTTTTTCTAATGAATTCCTTTGATTTTCTGCTTGCACAGGGTTACCAGAGGGGTTTCCATTGAATTGTTTTTCAAGGCCATCTAATACTTGAGGATTGTTCTGTATCATTTCTGCTACAGGTCCTAGAGAATTTTTATAATATTCATTCTCTTGATGTAATCGATAAGCTTCGTTTTTTGCCTTGTCTGCCTGAGATTGCCAGTATTCCATACGACTAGGATCTTCTCTGACTGGCTGTTCAGTCTGTACAGGCTCTTCAGTCTGCACAGGCTCTTGCATATCCACTGGAGCTGTTTGTCCAGTAGGCATACCTTCTACATTAGTGATTGTTTCACCTCCACCTAACGGAAACAAGTTCCCGTCAGTGCCAGTCGAACTCTCTACACCAGCAGAATTTACTGGTATCTCTGGAGTTTCAAGTGGAGCTTGAGCAGCATCACTAGTTTGGATCATTTCATCCATTATCTTCTCCTTGTTGTTTGTACGTTAGTCAGCAACAACTAAACCTGGATAGGCACTACTTTAGTATTAGGCTTATCTTCGGTTCTCTTTTCGACTTCAGAAACAGCATCTTTCAATTTATCTAACTCATCTTGACTTCTCTTATTATGAAGAGTAGTTGCCATTTCTACTTTAGCCTCGGCTTTCGCCAATTTTTTCTCAAATTCTTTAACTTCAACACGTTTACGATCTTGGACAGATTCTCTTTGTGCAGTTTGTAGGTCCCCAGATAATTGTTTAACTTGCGCTTGTAGCTGTTGTATCTGACCAGCCATTTGCTTTCTCTGATCTGCACGTTCTAGAACTCCTTCCATATCCGCAACATCTGTTTGCTTTAATACCTCTACTTGGTCTACAATGCCTGTTTGGAATAATTGCATATAATATTCAAACCGAGCCCATTTATTAGATGGAAGAGTAGAACCAGAAACAACTATTAAGTCATATTTACCAACAGTAACATCATTTAATCTCTCTAAAAACATACCTGTAACAGGATCGTAGATATCTTGGTTTATAGCTATTTCAGTAGGAAGAGCATTAGGATTCATTAATCGTATAGTTTTTTCAGCTGTATAGAATGCTTGTATAAATTGAATAACAATTTTACCTATTTGATTCAATCCAGCCTCTATATCATCTTTTTTAGATTTAATTCTTCTTTGACCAAACTCATCTAAAGCAATAGTGCCTTTATAAGTTTGAGGAGCTCCACCTTGATCACCCTGCATTAATGCATAAATACCCAATATTCTTTCAATATCAGCTTTAGCATCTGCTTCATTCTTGTATAATTCATTAGGAAGCGGAACAGGCCCTGCAACAATAGGTTGTCCTAGTTCGGGATCGAATTCTATAACAGCAGTACCAGCTCTAGCCCATTCTGCTTCCAATTGTTGTTTATTCATAGATCCTCTAGGTATTAATAATTTAACATTTGTAGAGGATGATGCATGCGCAACGATTAAACTTCTAATTTTATTTATATATTCTTGTAAACCTTTTACTAATCTTACATCTGATATAGGAAAAGGATTCCTATTATGTCTATTCATAAAAGTTACAATAGGATAGTGCTCAATAGGTAGTGTAACCATATATAATTGATGGTCACCAACACTACAGCACATTTCCACATGATCTATAGTAATATTATTAACAGTAATAGTACCACCATCTACTAGAGTACTATACTGAATAGGCTCTATTACAGTAGTGGATCCAGTAATCATATTCTCTGATGCTTCGCCAGGTTGCATCATAGGTTGACCAGTTGCTGGATTTGGTATCATGTGATACATTCCACCTGTATTATCATACAATTCCATGTATTGTTTAACATTCTGATCGTCTGTAAAAATTTGTTCACCTGTCCTAGAAGTCACTATTACCGCTGGTTTTTTTAAATACTCCTGAAATTCTTCCTCAGTTAATATATCTTCTTCATTTTCTAGAGGATTAAAGCTCTTTATATAAGGCTGCTTAACCTTTGTATACCTTTCCATGACTTCTAATTCAATATCCTCATCACCAATCCTTCTATCATTACCAACCCCAGAGGTAAGTTGCTCATCGTGCAGTCCAAATCTTGTTGTTGTTTCGGGTGAAATATAATTAGTTTGAACTGCACTATTAATAATATCTACATAATCGGGGTACTCAAGGAGGAGTTGTGATTTCATATGTTTTTTAGCAACTATTATATGAGCAGAGTCTTGACAAAATGGATCCTTAGATGCAGGATCAAGGTATAAATCATGAGGATTTACTGACTTTAGCATAATCTCACCTTTACCATAATCAGCATTAGGATCATAATAGGCATACATTGCGCCCATTCCTTTTACATAATAATCATCAACTACCTGCTTTAATACAGAGTTACCATTAGAATTATCCCAAATCCATGTCATTAATTCTGAAAATATCCTACCTGTTCTAGTATCGCTATTTTCTCGACCAGTAGATTGGAATCTAGGTTTATTTGTAGTTAATAAAGCTTTTGCTTGCTCAACAGCAGAATGGACTACATTAACAACAACAGGTTCTTGTGCTCTTTCTCTAAGAGTCTTAACATGTTCGTCCTTCCATTGGACCCCATTCCTGAACTCATTGTCTTCTGTAGCTTGTTTTGCCCACTTTGAGCGGGATGATGCATATTCTTGTAATAAATCGTGTGTAAGTTGTACTTGCGGTTCTATTTCTCTAGACATATACCTGGCTTTATATTGTTAGATAGTTAATGTATTACTTTAAGTAAATCGCTTAACTTACTACGAATTAAGCTAAAAACCAAGATGTTTTTTTCTTGGGAGCATTTATTTCCTTATTTACTTCACATTTATCTTCTTTTTTATGGAAAGGTTGGTATATTTTCTTAGTAGCGTAGTATAATCCGTCTAATAAGTCATCATGCTTCCCTCTAGGGTATAATAACAACTCATCTTTAAGTTCCATCATATTTTTTTGCATATGAAACTTGCCTTGTGCAAAATAAGGTTCCATTGTTTCTAATCTCATGGATTTAGAATTTCTAGGATTTTCTTTTATTTCTAATCCTGGTATAAACATATTAGCTTCTTCACATCTAATTTTGACATATTCTCGTAACATTTCCTGATATCCTACTGATTCTATCCTGACCTTTTCAGGCTTATATATCTTGAAATACTCTAATATAGCTTCAGCTAGTGACATGGGAGTTGCTCGTTTGCGATAATAAGGTAATACGAATCTATTGCCTTGTGCATCAATAGCAACAGGAACAATTGTTGAAAAATCTGCAGTTTGGCGTGTGGATGACGCTGGATCAACCCCCATAAACACATTGACAGGACGTTCTTCTGTTGTATCAGAATGATTTAAATATGTTATTTTTAGAAAAGCATTGCCGCTTTTATCATGATATAGTGAACCATCGTAGTAATTTATATAGTTCTCTTTGAATAATTGATCTTCATCACCTACTACTTCACACATATATTCACGATAAAATACAGAAACACGATTAATTGACTCTAATTCTACTTTTTTCTGTCTTAATTTTTTAATTGGCTGCCATGTTTCCCATAGAGCTTTGTTATTATCTAAGTCTGGCTTATATAACAGGTTCTTCCAACCTGACATCTCTTTCAATGTTTCAACTATACATCTCTGGTGTATAGGTGTACCAATAATAGCAATACGACCTCTTTCTGGATCTAATGATGGTATAGCTGACTGCAATAACCATCTTAAGTTGGATTCCATCGCCTCAGAGGTCTTAGTATTATTCTCATCTTCTGGATCATCTAGTATTATTAGTGTTGGTCTTTGATTACCATGCTTAATACCACGTAATTGCTGACCAGTACCTTTACATATAATCATTGTACCATCTTTCAGCTCTATTTCGGCTTTTGACCAAATTTTAGCAGAGTTCATACCCCAGTATCCGAACAATTGCCTGAATTGAGAAGAATGGTCTAGTACATCTTTGATAGTTCCTAGCAATTTTACTGCATGATCTTGAGTCCTAGAGATCAATACTATTAATTTAGGACCTTTTTCAAACATTATATGCCATAATGGGAACACACCACCTACAATTGAGGACTTTGCATGACCTCTAGGTGCAATTATATTAATTTGTTTTAAAGATTTGTCCAATAGATGCTTAGACATATCGTAATGAAACTCAGGGGACTCCGATGAAAACATATTGGGAATAGCTACTTTCCCGAATAATATCATATTATCCTTTAACTTAGCAAGTATATCAGTCTTTTCGGACAATAGGTTCCTCAGTTTTTTGTGCTAATGTTAATTTCTTTTCTTCTGATGCTATCTGGTCTGCGATGCTAGAGCTTATTCCAAACTCTACAGACTCAGTAGTAATCTTTTTACCTGGCTTCATTTCTAATAAGTCCATTAAATTCTCTGTAGCTCGCAACATATTGGATGGATCGAGCTTACCTCTAGCTACTTCTATAGCTTCTAGGTGTAAATCAAGTACTAATTCTTGAGTTATACCTTTATCTGTTAAAATTGATTTTAATTTTTCTTCCACTACTTCTCTCACCTCCTGTTGTTTAAACAATCTTCTGACAGTTGCTGCTGGTATTTTTTGCTCTGGGCGATATATATTACCTATTATATCCCAGTTTACACCAGTATCGCTTAATAATTGTTCCACATAAGCAACAACTGCATTCTTAAACCTGGTACTTCTAATTTCTTTCTTAACCCAGTAATCAGGTTTGACTTGGCTATATAGTCCAAAATCTCTATTTGGCTCATATAACAACTGGGTATTCTTACTTACCCATCCTACACCGCAGCTTAATTTCACAAAAGCCCTTTGTCTTTTTTGTTTATCGGTGTATACCTTCTTGCCTATACAAACAGCAACATAATTATCATCGGTTAATCCGTAATCACCTGGCTCTGCTTCTTTCCAGTGTTTATAATTGATATTATCTGCATCTGCCTCATCTTTTGTATAGACAATGTAGGTCTTCTTCATACCATTTATTTTACGTACAATCTTATCCATTAAGGAATAATCCCTTTGAATTTGTCTAATGTATTAGATTTTACCTCATTAATGGTATTTGACTTGATATTAGTTATTTTATCTTGTAATGACTTAATCTCCTCATTTATCATATCTTTGGTATCTGTCAATCCATTGTTAATAGTAGCCTCTAATTCAACCTTCACTGAATCCATTTGGCTGCTAATATCTTTTAGATCATTCTGGAACTCAACAATATCCTTATTAACTAATGCTATTGATTGATTAGTTGAATCTATTAAAGCATTCACCTCCGCTACAGTACCCCTAAGATTAAGATACATGGGATATAAAGATATCACTACCATTATAACACTAACTAATATATTAATTATTCTATCTCGCATGTACTCTCCACCTCTACTATACGTTATCTACTAATATATACACTCCTACTATATAGTACTAGTACTAATCCGTACTCTCATTATCTGTACTGGCTTTTTTCAGTATAGATCGTACTATATCTCTCTCAGCTTTGTATATTTGGTATAATTCGTTAGATTCCCTAGCTATCATCTTAGCTATGTCATCCATGTACTTACTAGCTGAAATATCTAAATCTTCATATTCTCCAGTAGTAAGATTAAATAGATCATATTTATCTTTTGACATACTTAAAGTATAACATTAAGTAGGAGATATTCCAAACAATATTTGAAAAATATTTGTAGAATGTATGTATGAGGTTGATAGGGAACCCACCCCCCCGTAAGTTAGGGTTGGTTGGGTTCAATTAGGTTGAGTTGAATCGTTTAGTTCTCATCTACTGATGGAGAGCACGATCCAACTCAGCCTATGTCCTGTCCCACAGGGACAGAGAGAGACACAGTCTTGGACATAGTCCATACACTCTCCACC
>VTLG01014568.1_pt1 | contig 40005 bp, 51 predicted proteins | sample 4694571 | NCBI WGS metagenome assembly VTLG01 (sample SAMN12604809, study PRJNA352737) | marine metagenome | biome: ENVO:00000447; feature: ENVO:00000209|ENVO:00000569|ENVO:01000036; material: ENVO:00002151; isolation source: viral sequences binned using virsorter ... | reverse complement strand
CAAAGTCTAAAGGATTCTTCTCAGGATCATTTGAATGACTTGGATATATCATATAGTCAGCACCAGAAGCGTATGCTTCATCTGCAACTTTGTCCATTAACTTTGCATGACCTACATGTGGTGGATTGAATCTACCAAATGTAATTACAACTTCTCCACCACCTTCATTACGAGGTAATAATGACTCTTCCTCATCAGATTTTTCATCTGCTTTCGGTTCCTCTTCAGGTGGTTGTTCAGGTGCAACTGTATCTTTAACAGATTGTAGATCAGATGCCATTTTGGCAAGAGATTGGGCATCAGCAGCAGACTGTGGGCCTTTCAAAGGAGCTCCAGCGTTTAGATTATCCTGTTCTTTCTTAGATAGAGGAACAAGACGAGTTCCGCCTTCAGCTTTAGCAACAATTTTGCCAGCCTTATCAGCGTAATAACCTTTACCTGTGTGTACTAAACCCTTTTTTTCAGCTTCGAGTCCTGCTTTAGTCCGAGCTTCACCAAAGAAATTGTTAAAGGACTTCATATAAGTCTCTATTGGTTCTACATTTATATTTATTTATCCCAATTCTTGTCAGTTGAGAAGTTTGCAGCAGAGAACTCAAGTCTATCAACTAATTTTAATGCTTGACCTGATTTAATTGCAACAAATCCTTCTGGAGCTGTAACGGAATATCCAGTTCCTTTTTTTAAAAATGTTCCAATATCTCTAACAGATTCTAATTTTCTTATAATCATTAACTTTGCTTTTGTTAAATTTTTATATGATGCAGCAGTAAAATAAATTGATTTTTGATTTGCAGAAATAAATTTTAAACCATCATTTTTGACTGCTAACCATTTTTTTTGACCAGCTTCAGATTTTTTAGAATTTATTTCTTTGTCTAAAAGAAAAGAATAATAGTTTGCAAAATCTCCTACGACTTGATTTACTGGTGGTATCATTGCACCAGATCTAATATAAGAATTAAAAAATTGTTTGAATACTATATTAAATGAATACTTATCTGTACCAGCCATTGCATCTAAAAATTTAGATGCTTGTTTTAATGACCCTGTGGTTTGACTTAAAATTGAATTGAACTTAGTTTTTTCTTGTGAAGTAAAATTAGCTGATCCACTTGCATCATTAAAGTCTGAAGAAAATACAGAGACATCTTCAACTCCCTGATAACTAGATACATCTACACCAAATCCAGCTCGCATATTTGATATAGTATCACCACTATATGATGTATGAAAAACAATACCAAGTTTAGAGTTATTCACACGTTGACCAAGATTTGTATTCAAAGGTATTGTATATGTAATAGTGTTTGGAGTAAATTTTACAGAACGCTGTCCTTGAATAGTTCCTATACTTTTAGTATTTTCAGTAAACAAAAGATCGCCTTGTATAACTCCTGATATTGGTAACTTAGAAAGATGTGTTAAACATGACTTAAGTATTGAATTTAATCCGCTATCTGGATAAAAGAAATCTACATCATCATGTGTACAACAGATTTTAGGATTAGTTTTATTAAATACAGATTTGTTACCAACAAAGAAAGCTTTCCAAACTGGATGAATACCACAAATAATTGCTGGAGCGCCATCCCACTTTGTAGTTACTTTAATACTTTTTGATTTATCTCCTTGTGATAACATGTCACCAAGAGATTTAAGAAAAGCAACTGAAGTCTTTCCTCCGCTACTACCATTGTTTAAAATATCGTCTTCTAAATGTTCTAAGTGTTTATTTTGTTTAGCCATAACTAGAAAATTTTAACGAATGATCCATTCAAAGGATCGTAAGCTTTTTTAGCTCCATAATATAAAATATTTAAAAAATCATTTAATACACCTTTAGTAGTTAATTCTTGCATGAACTGTACATATTCCATTGCAACTAATATATTTCTAAACCTACCATTGTTTGATCTATCAATAGCACTTTCATTTGCAGCACCATTCTTAATAACATTCTCTATTCCACTTTCATCAGCTCCAGTACCAGTAATACTAAGATCACCAAAATCAACACTTTTACTGCCAATCTTTTTATTTTTAATATTATTATAAACGTCAATCCAATAATCAATCATAAATGGGTCCCATGTGCCAGGAAAATTATTTGGTATATTAGGATGTTTTGATATTGATTTAGGTTTTGATAACTGATGTGATGTTAAAAATTTATCTATCAAATCTGATGGAACAGTTCCTAACTTTGCAGCTGGTTTAGACTCATTTATACATTCTGTTTGTACAGTTCCATTGGGATTACTTAACTGTCTATTTCTAACTTGAACCTTTATTTTAAATGCTGGTGGTTTAGTTAACTGAAAATGCATAGAAAATTCTGAGTTCTCAAAAACTCGATCTTTAATATTCAATAAACATTTAGGATTTAAAACTTTCCAATCTTTTTGTTCTGGATTTCCTGTATTTAATTCTTCTTCTAGATCAATTCCATATTTTAAATTTATTTTCTTTAATGATACAGGTATCATATCTTTTGATTTAAGAGATTCATACATGATACTATTTAAAAGAGTCAACTTACCTTTTTGTGTAAGCCCATCAATTGTCATCAATTCTTTAATTGTTTTTTTGATACTATTTTCTTCAGATCTCTTTACCATTACAATATCCATTGGATTCCAAGTATCTTTTGTAGCAAATATTCTATCTCCACCTTCGACACCACAATATGTTTTTGCCATACTTTCTAGAAAAGGCATGATACCATCATCTCTAGAATAGTTATATCCTTTATGTTGATTAACATATCCTTTAATTAATTTTGCCTGTTCAGTAAAAGTTGTCATCCATTTGGCATTTACACTCGGATAGATGCTTGCAATCTGACCAAGTGTAGGTAATTTTCCTGTTTCGATATACATTTTAAATGTATACGCTGAGGCATTTTCTTGTTGTTGAGTAGCAATACCGTCTGAAGCCATAAAAATAGGAGGGTCTTCCCTCCTATTTAGATTATCTATGTGGGTTATAAACATACAGTATGATTAATGACGTAGAAATAATTGCTATTACAATTATTGCTGCTATTTGTATCATAGGTCTCCCTCCTTTCTGTTCTCAGAATAGTGAACATCAAATTCACCGCCTGGATATCTGGACTTTAGTTTGTCCACATTCATTTCAATAATCTCTTCTGGTGAAGTATCAAGTGCTATACATGCCTGTATAAAATACCACATAATGTCACCTAGTTCACGTTTCATATGAAATAGATTTTCTTGGGTAACTGGTTTACCTTGAAAGAGAATCTTTTTTACTATCTCTGTGAACTCACCTGACTCAGCACATAATCCAAGTGCAGCAGTTAATGCTCTATGTGAAGAGAAGTCTTTAGAGTATAGATCTCTTAAACGATCTTGGAAGTGGCCACCATACTTACTCTCTTCAGATGTTACAGCGTTAACAAATTTAGTATACTTATTAAAATCAATTGTCATACTTTAAATCCTTCAAAACTTCTGATCTTCTTGTCAAGAGATTCAGCTAAATCATTATCTTTGCCCGAGTCAATAATATTACCCTGAGCGCTTACTTCTACATTATACAATCTCATTTTAGATCTGTCAATACCTATGACAAATCTTTTGTTTATTGTAGGATCATTATATCTGTTCTTCAATTGTTTAATCATAATCTGATTCATATCTTCCAACTCCTCAGTAGATATGAGAGCGAACATAAGGTCAGCAGTAGCAGGGAGTCCGAAAGATTCTGATGTGTCAGTAAGATCAATATCACTAGACCCATAACCAGAACGAGTAGTTTGAGTAGCACTAACAATCGGGAGATTTGCTTCGACAGCAAGACCACGAAGTTCTTCTGCAATCGCTTTAACGAACGTATAAGAATTGACAATGGTTCCTTTGTAACGAGATGATGAACAGATGTTTAGATAATCTACGAATATAATATCTGGTGCAAATCCTTTTTTGATTGATAACTCACTCAACAAACTTTTGAAATGTCCAGCGTGTGCTGATGCTGTAGGATATTCTTTGATAATTAAAGTACCCTGTGTTTTCTTTGCAACTTTTCCAATCTTAGTTTCAAATAATGATTTTGGTAAATCAGTAAGTTCTTTAATATTTACTCCTAAAAGATTGGCGTCAATTCTTTCTGCTATCTTTTCTTCCGCCATTTCCAAAGTAATATACAAAACATTTTTACCTTGAGACAAACATGAGCTAGCACAATGGCACATAAAAAGAGACTTGCCCACACCAGTGCCTGCAAGAGCAACATTGAGAGTCTTGTTAGGAAGACCACCTTTTGTAATCTTGTTAAAGAGATCCAAATCAAATGGAATCTTGTCTTCTTTCTTGTGATAGAACTCAAATCGTTCTTCAGCATCCTGTAGATAGTCATGACCGATGTGATCATCGAAAGATACTCCTAATGCTTCCGAAAGAATAGAAGGAATTGCTTCACGATTTTTTGTCTTATCTCTACCGTCTGCAAGTTTTACACTTTCCATAAGTGCAAGATATATTGCTCTTTCTTTACACCACTTCTCAGTTGTATCTAACAACCATTCTTGATCAACTTTTTCTTCTCGAAAGCTTTGTATGAGATCGACTGCTTCTTTAAATATTTCCTCTGATATATCCTTTCTTTTTTCTACTTCTATTTGTAATATATTTGCTGATGGTAAACCATCATAGTTATTCATGTACTGTTGTATCTCTTGAAAAATAATTTTCTCAGTTAAGACTTCAAAGTAAACATCTTTGATAAAAGGCAAAACTTTTCTGAGATACTTCTCATCATATACAAGATGAGATAATATTTTAGTTTCTATTTTCATACAAATGATCCGTAACTAAATTCTTTTTTAGCACACTCATCCAAAGCCTGCATAACTTCTGGTGTGAAATAAACTTCTGGGTTTTTTAGCACTTCTTTAGGGTAAACTTTTTTCTCACCCATATTATAACGATTTCCAGTTTTTGTAAACACTCCATACTTCTCACCTAACTCTAGAAGTCCATAATAAGGATCTAATCCTCTTTCATCATAGAATAATCTAGTAGCAACCTGTGAGTTTTCTTTTGTAAATCTAGATTTGAATGTTTTACATTTTATAATATTTCCAACTACCTCAGTACCATCTTTTTCTTTTGACTTACTGAGATATATTATAGTCGATGCAGCATACTTTAGTCCTGATCCACCACCCATTTCTTTGGTTGGCATGTATGACCCCACTACATCATATGTATGGTTTGTGACAATTAGAGGAATCTGTGCTTGACCTAATTTAAGAGATAAAATTCTAAAAATTGATTTGACTATCTGAGCTCTTGTCATATCTCTAGTCTCTTTACCAGCTGAAGCATCTTCAACTTCCTTTGTAGTAGATAACATTCCAAGAGAATCTAATACAAACATTAATGGTGGTCGATCTTCCAATTTAAGTTTTGTATATTCATCTACAATTTTGATTGCTTGTGTTCTAAATTCTTGTACTGTAGTTACAGGAACTAAACCAAGACGTTTGACATCAATACCACGTTCACTCAACATATCTTTTGTGATCGCTGATTCAGATTCAAAATATATTACTTCTCCTTTTGGATTTTGTATTAGAAAATTTTTGACAATTGATAAAGCAAAAAATGTTTTACCTGTAGATGATTCTCCTGCTAACGCTGTAATCTTATTAGAAGGTAAACCACCTTTAATACTACCACTAACTAAAGCGTTAAAAATATAAGAACCAGTATCAACAAAAGAATTACAATCTCCTGATGCTATACCTTCGTCTGCTATTGAAGCAAACTCATTGTCGATTTCTTTAATAACTGTTTTTACAAATGACATAATAACCTCCTATACGAAAAATGATTCAAGTGTGCCTTTCTTTTCAACCATCCATCCAATTGTTTCAACAACATTCTTCAATGGTTCTAAAAAACTTTTTTCAAATTGTAAATTGTAATCAATGTATTTTTGTAGATTAAATTCTTTTGGCAAAGTTTGAAGATATGCAATAACATTTTCTCCTATCGGATTTGGTTTCTTCAAATAAACAAATTTAATCTTTTCTCCTTCCTGTATGTAAGGATACTTATGTGTAAGTTTCAATCTCTTCACATGATGATTGTATAAGATTGCCCCTCGAACATGAATCGGAGTTCCTTTTGCATACATATCAGAACTAGATTTGTATTTACCCAATCCATTCAATCCTCTTGGAAATGAGATGTCAGCAATCTCCATTTCTTTTGTTTCTTTTTTGACATTCTCAATAAATGATATCAGATCATCATTCGATTTGTCAATAATAATCTTGAAAGCTTTCTTGAGTTTATCACGATAATATGCTGGTGTTGATGAACGTGCAGTTTCAAGACCCATGATTTTCATCTTCGGTTGTTCATATCTGACACCTTCACTATCCCATACGTTGAGAATATATCTTTTTTTAGCAGTCCAGATACCACGATCAGCAATGTTCTCACGTTTCATGAACATCTTTTGATCATAAGCACCTACATAGTCCGCCAACGTTTGGTAAGAACTCGAAATATATTTTTCCAATTCCACATCACACACCTTATCGAGGAAAGAAACAATCTTTTCATTAGAGACCTCTCTCCCTTTGTATACAGTTTGAACCAAAGGACCCAAATTAAGATAGATGGAATCAGTATCAGAAGCAATAACATAATCAGTATTCTCCGTTTTCAGAATTTTGTTTAAATATTTGTTCATGCGATTCTCTATCCATCGAATCGAAACTTGACCAGATAGAGTAATCGCTTCAGCATTTGCTAGTTTGAAGTAACGGAAATATTCGTTACCAATAGCACCATAAGCAGAGTTAAGAGAAATCTTCTTTGCCATTTGAATGTTGTTACATCTAGCGATTTCTTTTTCCAAAGCTTTAGTAGGAGTCTTCTCGTACTGTTGCTTTGCGGTAAGCATTCTCTTTTTGTAGATGACACGATCATTGTACATATCAGACATTAGTTTAGGAAGAAATCCTTTGATATCTTTACGATACTGAGCACCATTAGCACACACAGCATACTTTCCATCAATCGATACATCTCGATTCAAGATCCCTTCAACGCTTGCATTGGGATGTCTAGTTTCCCTGAGTGTCTCTGGGGAGATATTATACTGCATAATGAGATGAGGATACAAACTATTAAGGTCAAAAGAGACAACCCAATCATAGCGTCCAGGCTTCGGTTCTTTAACATAGGCCCCTGCATAAGCTCTTTCCTTTTTATGTGATGTTTTTTGTGGAACTACAATATATCTTTTCCGAAGAAAATTAAATATAATATTATCCCATGTTTTAACCTGAGAATATACATCCTCATAATTTTGTCTGGCATCATATGCCATTGTCAAACACAATTCAATCAATTTCATCTTGTCTTCAAGACTATCTACAAGTTCAACGTCATGAATATTATAGTCAATAAACTTCTGCCAGTTTTTTGTATAGAAATCACTGAAGTTTTCAAACTCACTGTGATCTAGTTTTTTCTCTCCAAGTTCGATCATAGCAATATGATCAAGTCGATATGACTCTTGGTTTGTATATGTAAACTTACGATATAGATCAAGATAATCAAGACAAGAAACACCAGCAAGATCATAAGCAATATTTTTTCTACCTTGAATATAAATTTCTTTTTCTTGAATCAAATTCCAAGGCGATAAAGACTTCTTATGTTTTTCACTTAAAACTCTGTTAATACGTCTAGCAAGATATGGAATATCATACAAATAAACATTCCATCCTGTAATTACATCAGGTGTATTCTCAACCCAATATTGTAAAAACTTTAATAAAAGATAATGTTCATCTTCACATAAAATATATTTAACATCATCACGCTTGTTGTCATACTCACGAACACCCCATGTAATTAGTTGTTTTGTATTAAAATCTTTAACTGTAATACAAAGAACTTTTTCTGCAGCAGATTCTACATCAGGAAATCCATTTTCAGATTGAACCTCAATGTCCAATGAAATAATATTCATCATGGACATATCAAATTTAAGCTCATCTTGTGGAAACTTGTCTGAGATATATTGATATAAAAATCTTTCATATCCTAAAACCTCAAACTCATCAATATCATCATACTTTTTTGTAAAGTCACGAGCATCACGAACTGAGTCAAACTTGATTGGTTTTACATATTTACCATCAAGAGTTGTGTATTTGCTTTTCTTTTTAGAAGAAACAAAAAGAGTAGGAGAAAATGAATCTCGATGAGTCACTTTCTCTCCACCCTCATATCCACGATATAGGATCGTGTTTCCTACGAGCTGTACGTTTGTATAAAAATTCATGAAGGAATCTGTTTTACGATCTCGGCGTCTGGTTCTGAAATTGTCACGATACGATTTGAGTATATCAAAGCTCCTCTCTCAGAAGAATACAAAGGCCACTCTACAAGTGTACCATCTTCTTTAATAAGATAAGCATCTTTGAGATAACAATTTGGTTCTTCGTCAAGTTGTTCTATGTCAGCAAGCACATGATCTCCTGTAACTAGCTGCACTACCTGTATATTCATGTTTATTGCAAAACTATTTCTATTATAGAATATCTATGAAACTTTGTCAAGCTTCTTTTTTTTATCATATGTAATTATATATTGTTTCCATTCATTTCCAACAGAATCACATCCCACTTGTTTTTCTAATGTTCCTTTTAAATTATGTGCTATAATTCTTAGCACTGCTTCACTATCACTCATTGTTTGTCTTGTAATTTTTGTAATACTGTTTTTTCTTGCATTGGTGCTACATCATTTAAACCATTTGCATCAAACCAAGGTGCTGTTTCCCAATCAAATCCTTCACCGAATGTATTATCAGGAGAAACAATATACCAGTGACATTTAGCATCAGGTATATCAACAGCACATACCGCCCAATCGTCTGCCCACTGTGGCACTTGCACATACATTACAGGTAAATGATTTGCATGAGCAAATTTTGGTAATCCGATTAGAACTCCCCATACTAAAGTTAATAAAACAAAAATTCTTATCAAAGGTGTCTCCATTTTTTAAGTCCATAACTAACTGCTAACATTGTAGCACAAAGAATTAATAATTCAGTCATAATAGTATTGCTCCTATAATAAAACCTTTAGCGAACGTTATACATAACATTTGATAATCGGTAAGATTAAATTTATTTTGAAATTTTTTAGCAAGATTTCTATCCCACTCTACAACTTTATCAAATACTTTTTGTGATCTGTCTGGTAATCCCATTTAACCTCCTATCATTTTTTGAGTAATTTTAAAGTCTTCATCAAACTGTGCTAATCCTTGATCTGTAAGAACATGATTATACATCTTATGAAATACTGTAGGAGGTATTGTACAAATATTTGCACCATACTCAAATGCTCTACTTACATCTCTTACGTTACGAATAGATGCAGCAAGAATCTCTGTTTCATACCAACCTTGTTTCATATAAACATTTGATATATCTTTTACAAGGCATAAACCACCAAATGAATTATCATCAACTCTACCAACAAAAGGTGAAACATATTTCGCACCAGCTTTTGCAGCAAGTATTGCTTGTGATGGTGAAAATATAAGAGTTACATTAACTCTAATTAATTTTATTGCTAGTTTTCTACAAGCATATAATCCGTCAGGTGTACAGGGAACTTTAATAGTTGCACAATCTCCAAATTTAGAATAGAGTCTTGTACCTTCTTCAAACATATCATCACCATCTCCAACGACTTCCATACTAATATCTGAATATCCAATATCTTTGAGTTCTTGATAAACAGCTTCTGGATCTCTACCACTCTTTCGTATGAGTGTAGGATTAGTTGTAATGCCGTCTATAAGACCAGTTAGATATCCATCATGTAAAACTTTAGTATCAGCTGAATCAAGAAAGATTTTCATAGTGTTCGTTTTTAACATACTATTTTATAAGGTCTTTTGTTTTTAGTATATCATAAACTATACAACTTGTCCAATTTCCCACACAAATCAACACATAAAAAAAGGAGGGGTTTAATCCCCTCCCAAGAAATGTAAAATTTCTTACATTAATAACTCCTTACATATTCGTTTACAGCTTGGTTGATCACCCACACACTCAACAAGGCATTCATAGTAATCATCTAGTAGTTTATTTTCTTTTGAATAGGCATAACGGTTGTCGTTATGATTCCATGATGCCAGCTTGTTGTGTGATATGATATTGTGCATCTTTACCTCCGCACTAAGGTTTACATTATATAGAGATTTTGGTGCATCTTGCTAAGCCCCAACTCTGAAATTATTTATATTTTGATATCAAGAAATAGATAAAGATTTTAACATATCGCAATTATGTATTTTTACTCATAAAAAAAGACCCCTGTTGGGGTCTTGATTGTCTGTTACTTTCTGTAAAGTAACTGTACCTCAGCAGATATGATTGTGAGAAAGATAGCAGCTGCTATCATTATCTCTGCTGTAACAATCACTTAGCAGTGTGAGCGATACCACGATATGTGAGTTCGACCTCTTTTTTCTGCTGAGTTTTTTTGTTTGCGGTGTCATATACAACACCACGGTATGTGACTTTTGCCATTTGGTTTCTCCTAAAGTAGTTGGGATTGTAGCCCCGTTCCTTCAGTCGGCTTTTGCGTCCTCAAAACATACTGGATCAGTATGTGCAATAATTATTCTAGTCATCTCTAACCTATTAGGGTCAAATGGTTTAACTAAAGATAGCAACTCATTGGCATCTGCACAATTAAGTGGAGCACCGAGTAATACTAATTTCATTAAAATACTATACATGAGGATGAACGAATCCGTTCCGAGTCGGCTTACTTGCGTCCAATGATATAAGCATCACAGTCGTCTGACACTTTAGTTCTCAAGTAATCTATAAGATACTCGTGAGCATCAGAGTTAAGATTCTTATCACTAAGTATCTCAATTCTGTTTTTGTTCCAGTCTGAACAAGACATTTCCCAATGGGAAGCATTGTGTTCAACTAGAAGTGATGCCAGCAGTGTGAGTTCTATCATTTGGATGAACGTAATGTCATTATATCATGACATAGTTATTTATGCAAGTGTATAATTTAATACGTTCCTCTATAAAGCCATTCATCCTCATAATCTAAACCATCGTCTTCATCTTCTGGAAAGTCATAAGGTCCTTCAAGTTTCTTTTTTAGTTCTCTTTCATCTAATACATCATTTATCAATTGTCTTAGTTCCATCCTCATTTGAGAAGATAGTGCTGCTGGTGTATTATTTACAACTCTTTCTGCTCTTTCCCGATCTACAGGATCAGTAAAAGGATTTTCTGCATTAGGATCGTTACGTTTATAATCGTAGTAAGCATCTGAATGTTCTATCATTTCTTTTTAGGGTAGTATTGGAAACCTTCTGTAACTTCATCAAGTTCAGAAATTCTAAAGGTAATCATTTTATCCCAAGGAGTATGACTATCCATTAGAACTGCAGCTTTCTTTCCTTGTATTCTCTGAACACACCCAACATACCCTCTGTAGATTGAGTTTTCATCAGTTACTTTAACTGTAGAGCCTGGTAAAATCATACTGTTGGTTTGGTAAAATATCTGTAAAAAACAAATATACAATAACATATACTGAATGTAAAAAAGATTTTTTCAATCATTTTTTAAATGCTCCTATACGAATTAAAAGATACATTATCAATACTGTCCAAAATAAAGTATACCACATAATTAATCGGGATAACCATCATCATCGTCATTACTAGTTAGTCCTATTTTGATATGCTCATCCCAAGGATGTTGATATTCTTTTAAATAAGAGTCTTTATCAGAATAAATTTCTGCTTCAAGATCATCGATACAAGTTCTAAGCCTAGCAAAAATTTCTTTTAACTTACTTTTTTTCATTGTATATATAGATTAGTTATGTTATGTATTATAAACGTTATGCAGAAAATTGTCAATGTACTTGCTATTGCGTCTAGCGTTGTATCTCTTGCCGTTGTTGGCGGTGGTATATATGTTTATACACAAAAGGATGCCATCATAGAGGACATCAAACAAAAAGCAATCGGCAGTATCGGTTTAGGAACTGGTGGATTTAGTGGAGCTACATCTCCATTGCGTGATCTTGCTCCAGACTTAGGAGCTCCAGATTTAGCACCAACTGCACCACAATCACCAGGCATCATGCCTGATATAGGTCTAGGAAAATGAATCAGGAAGAAGCAATGTTTGGCACTGAAGTAAAACCAAAGAAAAAGATAAATTTTTCTAAATGGTTTGCTCTAGGACTTGGTGGTATCTTTGGGATATCACATGTCGGAATGATAGGGCTACTTGCAACCAGACAGCAACAATCAAAATTTCCAGTCATACAACCTCCTGTAGGACCATATACTTCATATGTAATATCATCAAGTGAAAATGGATATAAGATCAGCTACTCAGCAAACGATCCAAAGACTGCATTTATTACTAAAGATATTAAGAAGAAAGCAGGATTCTTAGGACTATCAACTAACAAAAGTGTGATTACAGAAGAATACTTCATGGATGGTCAGATTAATCAGGGAGGCCCAGTCTCTAATCATAGATCATGGCAAGATCCAGCTACATTAAATCCTAATGCATCAAAAGGAATTAGTTCTAAAACCGAAGAATGTATCAAAGCAATCGGAGGAGCAGAGGGAACTGGTCGTCTAGTAGGAACTAGTGTAGGAGCAGCTGCTGCACCAACTCTAAGTTCAATACCATTCGTAGGATGGGTTGCTGCTGGATGGGTTGCAATGTTTGGTGGAAATAAAGGTGCTGAAGTTGCGGGCAATATGGCTCAAGACTTAAATGAAGCCTGTATTGAAGAAGTAGAATAAATGGATATTCAGAAAATAACCACAACTGGTACAGCAGTCGCAGTGCTAGGAACTGGTGCGTTTGTCGGTGGCAATCATGTCATCGACCAACAAACTGGTGGACCTCAAAAGAGGCAAGATGCACAAATAGAACAAATCAGACAAGTTGTTGCTGAAGAAATTTACAAACAACTCGTTAATGGATGGCCTGACAACAGTGGCCCTGTAAGAGGAAATCCAAAACCTCAAAATTATAAGGATCAAATTCCTCAAAAATAATGACTGAAATATTTGGTATTCTATTAATAATTCTATTCATCGTAACAGTAGTATATGTTTGTTTCAGATGGAGTAAACAAATTAAGTGGTTACTAACACCTCTTATTTGGTTCAAAGATATAATTGATCCACAATGGTGGGCAGAAAAAATATTCTATAAATTGAGATTAGAGAGAGTTGCTAATAATCCATATAAAAGATGGTTAGAAACATTACCTATGAAAAAGAAAATTGCTATTGAATTACTTGTTGGTGTACCTGTATTAATTTTAATGGATCACTATTTTCTTATGCCTTATTTTGGTCTAGCAATTCTACCTTGGAATTGGGATTGGAGTGGAGGATAATGCCAGATCCGATTAATCAGATACAACAGATACAAAGTAGTATCCCAATCATAAGAATTAACGGTATACCAATCAGACAGATTGGTATCAATACTATTACTGTGGCTGATAGTCGAATGTGGATTTCTAATCCTCCTCAAGCAATACCACCAGTTGTTCCAGTTACAACTTTTATAGGTAAACCAATTGTAAATATACCAGGCTGTGTTTCAGTACATAAAGAAAATGCAATCAATAGAAATAAAAATAAACAACTTGTAAATGATGATCCAAAAGGACAGACCACATTATGTGATGCTGGAGCTCCTTACTATACTGCACCAGAATATGATGCAAGAGAATTAACTTGGCAGACAGTATATCAAGATCAAGAGGAAGTTGATGAAGGTGTTCCAGTCGAACCTGATACAAGTGGTCTGGAAACGCCAGAACCTCCTTCAACACCAGAACAAAAACCAGAAGATCCAGACTGTCCTCCACCCAATTCAATGAGAATTGGAGATACAAATACTGCACAAACAGAAAAAGTATCTGGATATGAATTACAAATAGATAAAAATAATCCTGATGGAGCTAAAATTTGTGTAACCTTATGGGAAGATATTGGAACTGTGGAGAAAATGTTACCAAGTGTTCCAGCAGTATCTACTACAGCAACCATTGCTGTTGTTGCTACAACCTCTGCATTGCTAGCAAAACCCCTAGCAGATTTACTACTAAGGGTTTTTAAACCTGTAATTAAACAAGGTATGTCTAAGATTCAAAAGAAGTTTGGAAAACCTACGGATCGACTATCCCGATCTGTATATCTTTCAAACCAGTACCGTTTGAAGAAAGGTCTTCCTCCTTTAAAACCTCAGAAGAAGAAGTAGGGTCTACCCAATTTGGTTTAGGTAAGCTGTGAGTATGAGGCATGACAGTTCCGCCAGGAGCTGTTACTACGACATCTGCACATATACTATGGTAAGGCGATGCTGGATGGAAAAATACGCCAGCTTTCTTGAGTTCACCACAGTTCTTAAGACGAGCTAACTCAAAGTCTAATCTCTTGTTAGATGTTAACTGAATCTGATAATCATTTTGTGCTTGTGCAGCCTGTTCACATAAGTCTCTTAATTTTTTGTTCAATGGTATAGAAAGAGTTGCAGAAACACCAACGTTAAATGATTGGTTTGCTCTCATATCTGTTCTAATCGGTTTATACCAAATTGGTTCAAGTTGACCGTTTTCTACAGCATCAGGTATACCATCTCCAGCTGGTACATCAACTGTTATTTCCATATCAGCACCATCTTCAAACCATCTACTACCATCATCCTTAGTTCTGGTATCATACCATGTTTCCCAAGGATAGTTCTGAACTGTAATTACTTGTTCTACTGTTCTACCTTCTATATCTGTTGTATTATATTGAGGCTCTTGATAAAAATCTTCCCAAGGATGTTTTCTACTATCTGAAAATTGTAAGTATGGAGTAACGTTTAAAGTACTTCCTTGGCATTGTACTCCGTTACCATAAGTATTAGTTATATATGGGCCTTGTAGGACCTGAATGGCCTGATTGGTTACTGAGCCACTTGAGTTTGCAATTGGATTTGCTGTAGCACTAACTCCTCCTACACCTTCAGCTAATGCTACATTTGGTGATAGAAGAGACCCTACAGTTGCTATTGTGTAAAGGTACTTGTTGTATTTGTTACGCTTTCTATGGTTGTTACTCTTTGAATGACTGTTTGATTTGTCATGCCAGGGCCACTGTAGCTTTGAGTAAACTGAAACGCTTCGCCTGGATTGTTCAACTGAAAAGCATCCATTGTTGAGAAATCCAAACTGTCGTAGGAACTTGTTACGCTTCCTGTTATTGTTGTGCCGTTTGTTGAAGTTGTTGCTGACGAAGGTGTCACTGTCACTGTTGAGGTTGTTACGGGCGGATTCAATGCGGCTCCATTGTTTTTGATGCCCGAACCTGTTACTGTGTATTCCCATCCTGTACGATAATCAATTGAATTAATAGTTTCTGTCACTGTGCTTTCAGTGGTCGTCTGGCTAGTCATCGAGCCCTGAGTGAAATTAGGCACCACAGGAACAGACATCGCAGTCGGGACATTCGCAAGGACAGACACAACCACAACCAGAGCATATTTCTTGTTGTTTTTCATTGTGCATTTTTGAATACTGCTTTGCAGCAAGGTTGTCTAAGAAATCGTTAATCATTAGTTCACACTAATTTCACTAACAAATTGTCCAATAGCACTCGTACCACCGCCTCCAGCAGTTAGTCCGATTGTTGAACTTGAATCAATAGTACCAGCTAAAGAACCAGCTGAACCAACCGCAGTACTTGTTTGATTTGAATAAGCACTTACTGCACCTACAGAAGGAGCAGATGTGGTAATAGCATCGCCTTGAGTAAAGGACTGTGTAAAGCTGAAACTTTCTCCAGCAGTAGCCTGTACAGCTGAAAGAGTTGGTATAGATCCAACGCCTGAACTGATAGTCATAGCACCAACTGAGTTGGTTGCTGATCCACCATCAGGAGTGTATTGTGTGGTAACATTATTACCAGACACACTATATGTATTTCCCATGCGCTGTACGTTTGTAGCAGCAGCATCGACAGTCAATTGCACACTGCTAGAAAGCTTGTGTGTGATATCAGCATTAGCGGGTGCCGAAATCAAAAGCATTATGATAGGTATAAATTTTTTCATTACTTTATCTTTCGATAGAGACTCCTGCTGTATTTATACTTACAATTTTTTAGGTGTTATCCGTACCAAAAAAGGTGTATTACCCTATACCAAAATGTGACATATGTGTTATAAATAATGATGATTGCCTTCGGGGATCACAAATTAACCCTCGCTTATTTAAGGAGAACTATGGGAAAACTAACAAAATATCATTCTGCCGACTTGCCAGAATTGATGGATACTATTTTAAAGAATAGTTTCGGAATGGATAACTATTTCGATCAGTTTTATAACACAACAACAACTAATTATCCACCATACAATATTGTTCATGTAAACAACATTGAGTCTAGACTAGAGATTGCACTAGCAGGATTCAAAAAGAAAGAAGTTAAAGTTTATACTGAACATGGTAAATTAATTGTAGAAGGAAAGGTTGAATCAAAAGAAGAAGAAAATACATTTTATCATCAAGGTTTAGCACAAAGGTCTTTCAATAGATCTTGGCGTATGTCTGATGATGTAGAAGTAAAAGAAGTTAAATTCCAAGATGGATTACTAACTGTCAACATTTCTAAGGTAATTCCTGAGCATCATACAAGGAAGGATTTTTTATGATTTGAACATAAAAATCTAATAATACCAATAAGTTGCAATAAATACCTTTTAAATATGGAGAGAGATTATGACATCTCACTACACAGTAGGTTATGTTGACCAACTTAATCATTATTACGAAATCTGTGAATATGCAGATGACGTACATACTGCAATTAAACAAGCAAAAGAGGACTTACCTGAGATGAAGGCTAGTCCTCTTTCTTGTGAGTATATTATAAAGGAGGATTGAAATGAACGGCAGATTAGATAAGGTAGCCATGACCAACAGACTTATGCAACTGAAGAGAGAACTACATTACAAGTGTGAGATTGGAGAAAAGAATGAAGGGTATTGTATAGGGGCAAATGACTATCTCAATAGAACTTTTGATGTATTAGATGAATACTGGCAATAATATATAGCTCTAATTGACAGAAAAAAACAAGTATGTCATAATAAACTAAATATGAAAAATACATGACGATGTTAGAAACAATAATCAGAGAGTTCCCCATCACTGATTTTTCAAAAGATACAAAAAGTATGTCAAACAATCGTAGTACATATACGAAAGAAGAAGTTGATACTTTAATAGCAGAAGCATTAGAAGAAGCAAGACGTATTGATGAAGAATCAATGCGTAAGCATAATAGAGATGCAACAATTATTTCTATGATCTTAGGTTTCACAGCACTAGCATTGTTTGTAGATGGATTACTAAGATTATTAGGAATCATCCCACCATTTATGAATATAGATATTGATATTCTTGAAAGAATAGCAGAAAGAGTAGAGACTGATGTTATTGATAAAATTAGACAAGTTCCAATTCAAAAACTCTTAAGACGATGACTATCTGGAAATCAAAAGACACCGATGACACATGTGTAAAAGTGCCAATCGGTGAAATGAAAATTATTCTTCGTCAACTATGGAAGTCTAGAACGACTGAACCAGATGTGGGAAAAATATATGAAAAGTATAAAAACCTGTAGTCCACACACTAGGAGAATGACCTCAAGTTATCACATCTACTTTAGACAAGAAGTCCTCTTTAAAAATTTGACACTAGAAGAGTTTACTTTAATATGGGATAAACTTTATACTTCATATTGGAAAGACGACATAACATACTCAGTTTGTTATGATGAAGTCTGTATCGAAGAAGCATCTTATTAACTTTTAGTTGAGTCAGGTACTATCTTAACAGGACCAGATTCAATCCTGATAGTTTGTGCAGGGGCAGTTTCAGATGCTTTAGCGATAAGAAACTCCATATCTTTTTTAGATATGTTAGCACTACCACCTTCACCATCTTTCTTTTTCTTACCACCAGCAGCGACCCCAAAGGTAGCTAAAGTTCCTGTGAATACAGAAGCTATAAAGGTCGGATCAATTTTATCTCCTTGTTCGTAGCCTGGTATTTTGACATAATTTAAAGTTAAGATCCCTGCGGACCATACAAGAACAACCACTCGTATAAGTGTTGCCAGATAAGCTAGTTGTTCTTCTTTATCATCAACTGCTTCTTTAAGTTTACTTAGAGGACCTTTCTTTTCCTCTTTTTTTACTTCTGCCATAATTTTTTCCTATGCAGCCTTATTTAGGTTAAAGTAATCTGAACAAGAACATACTAAATTACGATCACCATAAACATTATCTATCCTTGATACTGCTGGCCAAAACTTTTTCTTTGGTTGATTCGGAAAACATGCTTCCTCTCTTGTGTATGGATAATCCCATTGACCACAAACTTCTGATTCAGTATGTGGAGAATTTTTAACTATCTCAGGAAGAGTAAAGATCTCTCTTCCTATCTTTTCCATGGCATCTGCAAATCTTTTAAGTTCTTCTAATGATTCACTTTCAGTTGGTTCAACCATCATAGTGTTTAATACAGGCCATGATAATGTAGGTGCATGAAATCCATAGTCCATCAATCTCTTTGCAACATCTTCTGCTGTTACTGGTAAATTACGACAGTCAAAGATACACTCATGAGCAATTCTTCCATTATTACCTTTATACAATACTTTAAAATATGGATCAATTTTATGTGCTAACCAGTTTGCAGATAGTAAAGATATCTCACTTGCTTTTCTGAGTCCTTCTCCACCCATCATACGAATATACATCCAACTAATTGGTAATATACTTGCACTACCAAATTCTGCTGCAGATACTTTCTGATTTATAAATGGTGTAAGATGTGCTGCAACACCAATTGGGCCTACACCAGGCCCACCACCTCCATGAGGAATACAGAATGTTTTATGTAAATTCAAATGACATACATCGGCACCATACTGACATGGTTTTGCAAGACCAACTTGGGCATTCATATTTGCACCATCGAGATATACCTGACCACCATTCTCATGAACGATTCTACAGATGTCTTTGATAGTTGGTTCAAATACACCATGAGTTGATGGGTATGTAATCATAATACAAGACAACTCAAAGGTATTCATAATCGCTTGTTTTTCTAAATCTTTAATATCAATATTACCTTCCTCATCACATTTGATAGGAACTATTTTCATACCAGCCATGACTGCACTAGCAGGATTTGTTCCATGAGCGCTTGTAGGAATTAAACATACATTTCTTTTTGTATCACCATTACTTCTGTGATATTCTTGTATTGCCAATAGACCAGCATACTCTCCTTGAGAACCAGCATTTGGTTGTAGATTTATATCAGCAAAACCTGTAATATCACATAACCATTTTTTTAAATCATCAATAATAATTTCATATCCTTCTACTTGATTCTTAGGTGCATGAGGATGTATGTTTGCAAACTCTTCCCACGATACAGGCATCAACTCTGATGCTGCATTTAATTTCATAGTGCAACTTCCAAGTGGCATCATACCATTGACTAGTGAAAAATCTTTTGATACTAACTCATTAATGTATCTCATCATATTTGTTTCACTTTGATACTTGTTAAACACCTCTTGTTGCAACCAAGGTTTAATTCTTCTAGAAGTATTTTTCCAGTTATATCCTTTAACTTCATCGCCCTGTATACAATTATAAACATGTTTTATTGTTTCTGGACTATGATCAAAGTCAACTTGACTTGCAACAATTTTAGCAAGATCTGAGAGTGTGGTGGTTTCATCTAATGATAAGATAATATGATCATCTTCATATAAGGCATTGAAACCTGTAATAGGTCTAAGACTTTTAAATCTAATCGTATCAAAACCTTCTTCATCATCAACCATAATACCACACCACTTCAATGCTGTTTTTAATGTTTCTCTATATCTCAGTATTCTATTTGCAATAGTTTTAAGACCTTCTGCTCCGTGATATGCAGCGTAAAATCCTGCCATATTTGCTAGTAAAGCTTGTGCAGTACAAATATTTGATGTTGCTTTATCTCTTCTTATATGTTGCTCTCTAGTTTGTAATGCTAATCTTAGTGCTTTGTTACCTTGACTATCTACAGACTGTCCTACAATTCTGCCAGGAATCTTACGTTTATATTTTTCAGTGGTTGCAAAAAATGCTGCATGAGGTCCTCCAAAACCCATTGGAACTCCAAACCTTTGCATACTACCAACTGCAATATCAAAACCCATTTCACCCACAGGTTGCATTAACACCTGACACATAGGATCTACAACTGCAATTTTCATACACTTGTTAACATCAGCAACTCTTAACAATCCAGTTACATCTATTAACTTACCTTCTCTATTTGGCATTTGAATCAATACACCAAAGGCATTTGTAAAGAAAGACAATGGTATGTTACTAGTTAAGTCAAGTTTGATTATATTAATATCTAATGGTTTCGCTCTAGTCTCTATTACTTCTAATGTCTGTTTAAATACTCTATCATCTACTATAAAATCTTTTTTATTAGATGTACTATAGGCAAGTAACATCGCCTCTGCAGCTGCAGTTCCTTCATCTAATAAGGAAGCGTTTGATACAGGTAATCCTGTAAGTTCTGTGATGAGTGTTTGATAATTAAATAATGCTTCTAATCTTCCTTGAGATATTTCTGCCTGATAAGGAGTATAAGATGTATACCAAGCAGGATTTTCAAATACATTTCTTTGTATGACTGGTGGTACAACTGTACCATAATATCCTTGACCGATTAAACTTTTTTTAACTATATTTTTTTTCGCTATTTCTTTTAATTCTTTGAGTGCTTCTTGTTCACTACATGGTTCTGGTAGATTACTATCTCCACGAAGTAAAATAGAATCTGGCACTACTTGTCTTACAAGTTCATCTAAAGTAGACAATCTTAAATCTGACAACATTTTAGCCTGTTCTTTTTCAGAAGGGCCAATATGACGCTGAATAAACTCTTTCAATTTACGAAGCAGTAGTTTTCTTTTTACCTATATTATATTTACTTTCTAACGTCCAGTCTCCTTTGTCTTTATAAGATAAAACTTTTATTTGACTTAGAGGAGCAGAGTCATTGACTTTACTGGATTCTACTATATTTACTAAACCCCAATCCTGTAACAATTGTGTTACTCTATTTCTTCTTTGTACATCATTCTCAAATAAATTTGCTTTCTTACCATCTAAGGCAAACAACTCTTTAAAATGTACGATATAGTATCTACCTTGCTTGTGTAGAATATGGCAAGATTGATATAATTTCTTTTCTTTTCTTGAGGCTACACCAATACGAGTTAGCGTTTCTCTTACCTTAAGAAAATCATCTGGTTCATTTAATGTGACTTCAACCATATGGTCAGGCGACCAATTCACTTCAAGTTCCACACTCATCGCTTTCCTCCACGATCCATTCTTTGTTTGATATAGTCAATTTGATCATCGGTCAGAATTTTGAGAGCCACTCTTGCTTTCTCATCACTATAACCATAATATTCTTTGACCAATTCAAGGGAGTTGATTTTTTCCTTTTTTAACCAAGGAGCAAACCTTTTTTTCTGCCTCACTATATGTATAAAAAAGTCATATTGTAACTTAGGATCTAAATGAGAATTTATGTTTAATTCGTTTGCTAAAAGGATTGTGTCAATGTGTGCAGACATACATCTATTGACAATGAAAGGAGGATATTGAGCATCTGGATCTTCATCAATAATGTTTTTCTTTGTATGGTTAATTGAGTTTAACCAATCCTTCAATTCATACTTCATGACCATAATCTTCTTAACTGACGAACATCAGTTACACCATATAATGCTTTAACAGTTTCCTCAGCATCTTCTCTTAGATTAGATGGTGAAAAAAATTCTACTCTTGTTAATCTATTTGATTGAAGTAAAATTTGTGCTGTCCATTTAGTTTCTTTCATTATTTTTCCAACAGTATTCTGGTTCTGGATTCATAGTATCATAAATGTTTGGATGATTCAATAGGGCTCTTCTGTATGCACCAAATTTAATTCCTCTACCCCAACCAAGATGTTCTCCAAACAATTCTTTCTTGGTCATAGATGTATTCTCTTTAATTAAATGAACTAATTTGTCTGTAACTTCTGACTTTGTTTGATGTAATGTATCAACCAATTGATTGATATAGTCACTCATAAAGTCAATCTCATCTTCATATAAAAGATGGCGTTCAACATGTTCTAAAGACTCTACTGATTTTTTTGCACGATAACTTGGATCGTCTAGATATTTATCCAGAAGGGCTATAGCTTCTTTATTAGAAGTAAAGAAGTCTGCTGTTGGATTTAGTTCATGATAATAGTCAGCATCATACATTATAAAAGGACAACCATTCATCAAACCATCTGTAGTAGAAACACTCCATCCACCGTACTTTTGTTTGGGTGAAAACCCTACACAGCATTGACGAAGTTTTTCATAATAACCTTTTTTATTAAATTTATCTGTAATTATCCACTTCTCTTTTGGTTTTTGATCTAGCAAAGGAACCCATACTTTAAAATCTTTTCTGGTTTTCCGTAACTCTTTGACTATCTCTATAAAATTTTTATAGTCTTTATATGTTTCTGGTCTGTGATTGAATACAATAATTTTTTCATAAGGAACTACAGTTTTATCAATGTCTCTTTTCTTAACGCCAAGATGTTGTACTTGAATAATATCTTCTAGATCTGATACAACAACTGGATTGAATACTTCAGCAGCTTGTTCTATCACCATTTTTTTCTGTGCTTGAGTATTTACATAACAAAGATTCATTTCTAAAATACCCAAAATGTTTTTGTTAAAACTTGAATGAGACCATGTAACAATATCATGTAAATCAAACCAATGACAATATCCAAAATAAGCTGGACTATGATGTGTAATATTACTAACTACATTTTTGATATCACTTGTATGTTCTGGAAGATGTGAAAATACTAAATCAAAATCATAGTCATGACCAACCAATTTTTTAAATGCAAATACATCAAAGTGTGATCTCATCGTTGGCGGATAAGATGGAAATTTCATGTATAGTTGTTTGACATTTGGAAAATCTAAACAATCCATATACTGAGGCAAAATCATATAAAAGAATAGATCCGATCTAATCTTGTTTAGCTCAGTTATCATATTTGTAACAACTTGAATATAACTATCCTTTCTTAAATCTTTTAAAAAAGTAATATTTGGATAGATTAAGATACGAATAGTTTTTCGTAAAACTAATTTATCATCAATAAAGCGAGTTAAATTCATCGTATAATGTCAATAGTATTCAGAGTTTGTTCGTTCCAAACTTCAAGTTCAGTTCTAAGTTTATTCTCTTTCTTTAATTTATCAAATCTTTTAGTAGCCTTTTTCTTCCACCACTGAACTAGATTCTTGAGATAAAACTTATCAAAATTAATTTCATTCTTAATTAACTTATCTGTCTTACCAAGCAACACTTCTCTGACATTACTATATCCATAATCAGACATATAAAATCTTTTCTTAGTAGTTACATCTTCACGGCTTTTGATAAACTGTTTAAACTCTTCAAATTTATCTGGATGATTTTCTTTTAGTGAGTTCTTGATAATCGAAATCATCTTTGTTTGTACTTTTAGTTTACGACTAGAAGCACCTTTATGAATTAACTGTTCTCCATCATTCTTCTCTATAAACCACTTATGTAAATCGTGATATATGTTATCAGGTAGAGTAAGAAGAAACTTTGAATCAGTATCGCCAAGATATTTGACATATGGTTTTAGTCCATCATATTGACTAGTACCCTTTATATTACCATACAATGATGTAGTTTCAAATAAACACATTTCTGTATTGTATTTCTTATTCAACATTTCTCTGACTTCATGAGAAGCACAGACTAAAGACAACAATTTACCACCCAGATAATTATATCCAAATGGTTGTACAGGTACAATAATGAAACCCATTATAGCTCTTTTGTTGAATATGGTGAGGTCAGGCACCCCTCCAAGGTACTCGTTTCTAGGTCTTGAGTTAATTATGGGCGATCCAAGTTTAATAAATCCTACAACCTTATTAGTGGTTGTTTCTTGAACAATGATCTTTACTTCTTTGCCAGGCGCATCTTCATATGTAAAAGATGCTGTCATTTCTAGAAGAGTATTGAACGTAGAATGATCAGGAGTTACAATCTTAAAGTCCATATCTTGAGGACTCATATCATAACTTTGAAAGAGATCATCTTCCCATCTCATACCAAAAAGAGGAGTCGGAATCTTATTGATTCGCTCCATCTTTTTCATACGAAAATAATCATCAATACGTTCTACACCATCATACGCTTGGTGAATTTTATCATAAGCGTATAGTGTATCTTCTGAAGTTAAAATCATTTAAATTTGCAATCACACATAATTTCAGTAAAGCAAGCAAGTGTATTGATCTCTTGATCAACAGCAAATGCAGCCTGATACTGATATTTAGCAAGAATCAATATAGCCTGTGGAATCGACATTGGTTCTAGCGCATTATATAAGGTATCGTAGACTCTACGAATAACAATATTAACATCATTGTCAAGATTGTCAACTGTCCACTTTCTTACATCAGCAAAGTTTTTTGTTTTCAATGCTGATATTAGTCCTGTAAGATTTACTTCTGACATCATTGATAAGATGCCAGTATCTATTTTTCCACATGCAGAATATCTCTGCAATTCGTTTAGCGTTCTCCGAAAGTCTGGGAAATACTTTTGTATAACTTCTGCGAGTACTTTTTGATCGCACTCGACCCCTTCTCCGCCAAGGATCTTAGAAACCTTTTTGAAGAAAGACGATGCAAGAGAAGCTCTTTCTCTTCCTTTGAAAGTAAAGTCAAAAACGGCACATCTGGAATGGAGTGGTTCGATGATTTTGTTTTTGAAGTTGCAGGTGAAGATGAACCTACAGTTGGCGTGAAACGTTTCAATATTCGCTCGTAAAAGGAGTTGGACATCGTTAGTAGTATTATCTGCTTCATCAATAATGATGACTTTTGGTTTACCGTTACCCTGTAACGATACAGTAGAAGCAAAGTTTTTTGCTTGGTTCCGTACAGTATCTAGGAATCTTCCTTCGTCTGAACCATTAATTACATAATAATCAACACCCAACTCATGACACAAAGCTTTTGCAATCGTTGTTTTTCCTGTACCAGCAGGCCCAGAAAGTAAAAGATTTGGAATCTCTCCTTTGTCAACAAATTCTTGAAAAGTATTCTTTATGCTGTTTGGTAAAATACAATCTTCAATTTTGTGTGGTCGATACTTTTCGACCCAAAGAAAGTTCTCACGCTTCATAAGTTGAATCAGGTTCAAGGGCGATCCAATACACTAAATCTAAACTCTTGTGTTTGAACACAGATAGATTTGGATGGGATACAGTTACATCATATACGCCTGGCAAGATCTTCAAGTTTTCAACTTTGAAATTAAAACAGAAGTTTGCAGTTGTTGTTCCTACAGAAACAGCGAAAGTATTTGAACTATCATTTTGTTTGTCTCTTGCAACAAAAAGCATTTCTCCATCTTGACTAATCAAAGATAGATCAGCAAGTTGATATACACTTGAAGCTTTGAGCAATGAGTTGAGATCAACATCAGATAGTTGGAAAGTTACATCTTCACTAGGAAGAGCAATATCCTTTTCTGGAGGAGCAGTAATTACACTAGCATCAGAATAAAAATATTTGACACTAGATCTACCACTCTTAATTTTAACATGAGATTCATCAAAAAGGAAGTCTGGATCTTTGAATAAAGACACACCTGATAAAAACTCATTTAAATCATAAAGGGCAAAATCACGATCAAAAGTTTCTCCACCATTATACTTAGCATAAATGTTTTTCATAGGAGAAATTGTCCTAAGAGTATTTCCAGTTTTTACAACTAAGGAAGGACTAATGTTTGAGAAATTTTTGAGAACGTTAAAAGTTTCAGAAGATAAATTCATTTGTCATAATCAACAGAAAATGATGTAGTTCCATCATTAAGGGCCTGCGCTCGGGCAGTTTTGTCATTGAAGTGAAGAAGTAAAACAGCATAATGACATACTTTAATAATGTCCTTACGTGCTGAACCTTTTCTATCATAACGTGAAGCGTATTTCAATATGTTCGATCTACAGAACGCTTCGGCATCACCAACAGCATCAATGAGATCCAAAGTCTGAACCCCACCTGAGCTGTAGTGACCACTGTAAGTCGAATTTATATAATCTTGAACTTCATTTAGAAGTTTATCCTCATTATACTTCATTCAATAATAATTTTAGGATAATTATATTTTACTATGAAAAGGTCTCGATGTCAACAACACCTGTTTTAGCAGTTGTTTTTTCTTCAGCAACCTCTTCAGGCATTACGATCTTATCGTATAAGTCTAAGAATGATTGTTTTGTTTCTTCATCAAAACGATTTAAACAAACTTGAATTGCTTTAGTTTCATTTTTAAAGATAGAGAAAGCACGAACAATATGTGTTAGACGGCGAGTTGAAATAACTTCATCTACACCACCTTCAGCAAATGTCTTACGAATGATGTCTGCCCACTTAGTAAGATTTCCAATGAAGGTTTCATTTGTTTTACCATTCAACTGAATATCAAGAGCAGTTAGAATCTTTTGTTCTACTGTTTCGGAGGGGTATTCTTGTTCAAAGGTGAGGGCGAATCGTTCGAGGAAGGCTTCATTGAGCACGTTAGTTCCAATAAATCTTCCATCGTCTGAACCTTTACCCTTAGTATTTGCGGTTGCGATGACGTTGAATCCTCGCTGGGGTCTAACGAAACTTCCAATTTTTTTAAGGTAAACACCAGATCCCTCAAGGATGCTCTGAAGGCAGAGGATTTTGTTAGAGGCAAGGTCGATTTCGTCAAGGAGCAAGATTGCTCCTCTGTTAAGGGCTTCGATGACTGGGCCATTGTGCCATACGGTTTCACCATTAACAAGGCGGAAACCACCAATAAGATCATCTTCATCAGTTTCAATAGTAATGTTTACACGAATAAGTTGTCTTCCGAGTTGAGCACAAGCTTGTTCAACACCGAATGTTTTTCCATTACCAGATAATCCAGTAATGAATGTTGGATAAAATATACCAGATTTGATAACCTTCTTTATATCATTGAAGTTACCAAAAGGTACATAGTTTGGATCTTTAGCAGGAACTAGATCTTTAGCATCTAAGTATGCAGTATCAAAAGAATCAACAAGCATTGGTTTAGCAGTTTTTGTTTTGAAATTCTTTTCTAATTTTTCTGCGATAGTTAGATTCCATACACCTCTAGAAGATTTGTATGGTTTTAATCTTTTAAGAGCAGTAGAAAGTGATACTCCTAATTTTTTGGCGGTGTCAGTAATCTGTTGGCGAGTCACAGTTGTGCCGTACTGAGTCTTCAGATTTTCAAGAATTGTTTCAGTTGTGATGATCATGAGGGTTGTCTTTGTATGTTACTATTATAGTTCAAACGCTTAGCGTTGTCAAGCGATTTGATCAACAAATTTAGATAAGAGTATCTTATGGAAACTCTTACTTTTGATATGTTTTTTAAATTCGTTTCTTAATTTACTTTTAGTTGAATTACTATTAGCATTCATCTCTTCAACTTCACCAAAACTTTTACCCATTTTAATTATATACAACTCATTGTATCCTAGATTCTTTTCTATAACATATCCATTTTTTCTCCACACTTTAGTAAATTCATCTCTATTATTTTGGAATCTTGTAATTGCAGCAGGTTTTTCATTACATAATCTGTATCCTACAACGTTACTTCCAGTAATCCAACGATAGTATTGAATTAGTTTACTAGTAACATCAAATGATCTTGCTGACCAAGAATCATAGCCTGGTTCTACTAATTTATGTTGTTGATAACCACTCTTGGGATCATTGAAATTTACTGAAGTACCACTCTGTCCAACATGAGATCTTGAAGTCCACTCTCTACCATCTTCATCTTTTCTAAGTTTGTTTGCAGTTAGATGATTTGATTCTCCATCAGTTAGAAATACTGTATTGACTTTTTCAACTTTAGTATTTTTAACAAACTTTTTATACAAGTAAGAAGCTGCAAAGATAGTTTCATTTAATGGTGTTCCACCCATTTCATATACACCCATACCATCAACACCATGTATGAAATTATCCTGAGTCATTTTAGTTAACATCCATACAGCATCCATCTGAACATCTAGTTTAGTTTTACTTTGTGAATCAAAGAATTGAACTAAATGAAAACAATCATTAACAGCGATTGTGTTATTTTTTCCAGAACATTTACTGTATTGTTTTCCACCGTAATAACCTTCAGAAGCACGATTCTCAACAAAAGAATAAACTTCAAAAGGAATATTTACTTTCTTACAGAATTGAACAATATTGAATAGTTGTTTAATAGTTGGAAGTAACTCATTGTGCATTGAGCCAGACCAATCAACGAACATCATTAATCCATGATTTTTACCATCAGGAACTACTGAAACTTTTTTGAAAAGATCTTCGTTAAATTTATAAGTATGAAGTTTTGCTGTATCAAGAACACCAGTTTTAGAAGTTGTTGAACGAGCATATGCTGATGCAGATTTTTTCATTTCAAATTCTTTAACAAGAAAATTAACTTCTTTTTTAGAAGATAACTTATACTCATTTAATTCTTGAGTATACTTCTCAATTAATTTTTGATCTTGAGCAGGACTATTCAAACTATATGTAAAAACTACTTTATCTTTTAGTTTTGTTTTAGCATAATTCATATCATCTACAAGTTGATCATTGGTAGTGATATAACTTTCCCAATCACATTCTGGAGGATTGATTGTTGACCATGTATCTTTGGAAAGTAATTTCTTTTGATTACGATTAAATGATGATTGAGTGCTGACTTCCATATCATCTTCCTCTTCTTCAGCATCAAGAAGATCATCAACTTCATCTAGATCATTTTCTAATGAATCCCAAGGTTGTTTCGGATCGATTGTTAGTTGATCAGGTGTTTCTTCAATCTGATCTTCATCTTTTTCTTTTTCTGATTCTTTTTCTGGAGATGCTGGTACAGTTTGGTCAGCATTTTGTAATCTACCTGTACTGTTTAATTCAACATCAGGTAATTTTATATCTGTTTCTTTCTTAGTCTTATGCAATTGCATAAACTCATGTATCTCTCTTGCAATTTTACAAACTTCAGCAAATGTAGTTGCAGTACGAGTTAGTTCTATAAACTTTTTTTCTTCTTCTTTAAAAGGAATTACACAGGACACATCAGCAATACCAATTTTGAAATATAAATTTATTCTATCAATTAAATTAAATTCTCTAAGATCTTTACCAGCAATTTCAAAGAAATCTTTTTTGATTAGTTCTTTATAACCACTAGCAAATGATTTGATAAGGCCTGGATATGTAGATTTGATCATTCTTTCGATACGAGCATCCTCTACAACGTTTACATATGAAGTAGGAATATCAGAATCGATCATTTCGTTTGGTGTATAAAGAGCATGACCAACTTCATGTCCTACAAGCATATCATATACATTTTCTGATGCTTCCCAAACAGGCAGAGTCAAAACCCTGTTCACAACATCAAACGATGCTGTTTCTACATTGGCATGTTCTACTACTAGATTTTCTGTAGCAAGTAGTTTTGCGAGATTGGTTTTAACCCCTTGATTCATAAGTCCTCTTGTTTATATGGCTATTATAACGCCACCAAAGCGCTTAGTCAATGGGTTGATTGATTAGTATATCTTATATGTTTTGCACTTTACTAAAGTTTTTCACCTTATCAAACTTTAATACCCTATCAAATTTATCGTGTAGCACTTCACTTTTATGTGATATAACAAAAATATTTGTGTCTGGTTGTCCACCTTGAATGATTCTTAAAAACTCATCAGTACCAGATACATCAAGTGATGAATCAAATACCTCATCTAATATTAATAAATTTGTATTTGTTGAGTTTTTCATTTTAGCTATTGATCTCCATGTAAACATTAAAGCTAAATCAATTCTCATTTTTTCGCCTTCACTGAAAGATGAATATGTAAAATCATCTCTATATCTAGATTTAATACTTTCATTAAATTCTTCATCTAATGTAAAGTTAACATAGAAATCTAAATCTTTCAGATATTTATTAATCAATTGATTCATAACAGGTAGATACTTTTTAATGATATGACCTTTAATACCTGTATCTTTTAGTAGACTTGTAACTAAAGCATAGTTTTCATTTTTCTTTTTGAGGTCTTTATTTCTTTTATGAAGTGTAATACCTCTAGTAGCTATCTCTGTTAATTTCTTTTTTTCACAATCAATATCATTTGTATTGCTTTGTAGATCAACAATTTCTCCTTGTATTTCTCTGATAATATTACTGTTCTTTCTCATTTCATTTAACTTTGATTTTACTTCAAAGTTATAAGAGGATACCTCAGCATTATTGTCTGCAATTTTTTGTAGATCTTTATTCAATACTGTGATCTCATCATCTAAGTCTTGTAAGTAATCTTCAGAAGCATCTATTGTTTTTTGATTTTCTTCAATATGAAACTTCTTTAATTCTTTTGTAATTGATTGAGTACACTTTGGACATTCATCATGTGTTTCAAAAAATGTTTTTTCTTTTTCTGTTCTCTTTATTAAATTTGTATTTGTAGTAATTTTTTTCTCAACTGCTTTGATATCCTTTAGTATTTTTGCGTTATCTAAATCTGTAAAGGTTTCTATTTTTTCTTGTAAATCATTAATGACTTTTTCTAGATCTATATTTTTTCCTTCAAATTTAGTAATTGTTTTTTGTTTCTGCTCTACAGTTTTCATAGCAGTCTTTTCCATTCTTTTCAAATGGTCTTGTTGCATTTCTGCTTTTTCTTTTAAGAAGTCAACTTCTTTACTATTATCTTTATATTCTTCTGCAGCAACCTTAACTCGATCTCTTAACAACACATTCATTGTAGAAAAAATACGAATGTCTAAAAGATCTTCTATAATTTCTCTGCGATTTGGAGCAGACAGTTGCATAAAAGGCACAAAAGAAGCACTACCTAAAATTACAATTTGAGTAAATGATTTATAATTTAATTTTAAAATATTTTGTTCGAGATGTTTTTGTTGATCATTGACATGAGAGTCTTGATTTTGCATTTTGCCATTACACCAAATCTCAAATAGACTTGGTTTCATTCCTCGAATAACTTTATATTTATTTCTACCTATACTAAATGATACTTCTACAACACAATCTTTTTCATTGATACTATTGACTAGTTGTGATTTATTAATTTTTCTAAAAGACTTATTAAATAAAGCAAATATTATAGCTTCTATAATTGTACTTTTTCCAGCACCATTTTGACCTACAATCAATGTAGTATCATGGTCTGAAATATTGATTCTGATTGGAGTATTACCTGATGCAAGGAAATTTTTATAACTTATCTGTTCAAATAAAATCATGCTTTTCGCTAGTGGGGATTACAAAGTCATCTGAGGATATTATGGCATAATTATACCCAAAGTTTTCACATGCTGCAATAGCTTGTTTTGTTTCTATTTCATATACGCTCATGTTAGGGCAACCATTTGCTTCCAACATCATAACATATCTTTCTGCATCGTCTTGCTCTTCAAAAATCTGGAGAATCCTAGTACCATCTTTTTTTTCGACAGCATAGGCTCCATCATTCGCTTTGTCTTTTATAGTGAGAATAAACATTACTGTACCTCACAGGCTTCTAAGTAAATGGACTTCATAATGCTCTTCAATTCTGGTTTGTCAAGCTTATCATCCATTTGTTCTATATACTTATTTAGAATTGTTAAGGTATCTTCGTGTTCCACACCTCCAACTTCTTCTTGATCCATGACAGTATCGTCAATAATTTTGAGATCATGAATACCACTATCATACAACTTTTCTATAATTCTGTCAAGCCATATTGAATTATTTTTATTAACTACGATTAACTTTACAAAACAATCTTTATATTCTGCTGGATTAAAATTATTTTTATTCCATGTATCTTCATCATAAAATATTTTTTTAAAAATAGTATATGGATTTTGAACAAACTTTAAAGATAAAGTAGAAGGTTCAAATAAATGAAATCCTCTTCTAGAACCACAGTCATTCCAAAACATCTCATAAGGATTACCAAGATATTTTACATTTCCTTTTTCAGATGGAAAATGAAAATGTCCAGAATATACTTTTTTAAATTTAGCAAAAGATCTTCGATCCCATCCACCACCTTCAAAGTAATGGCCTGGAATTGCAGCAAAACCATTCAGTTCTAAATGTCCACAAACTACTTCTGAATCTGTATTGTCTAAATGTTTTCTGACATGATCTTCATTCTCAGGATTAATCCAAGGAAGCATTGTAAACTTTCTTCCTTCTATCTCTACATCAGTTACTTCATCATAAGTATGGATATTATCAAAACTATCTAAAAGTAAATCTGGTGTGTTTACTTTATTTGTATTTTTATAATATGCTGTATGATTTCCAACCAACATATGAATTTCAATACCCATATCAGCAAGCACTTGAAAGTATCTGGTCTTAATCCTATGCCAAGAATTTAAGTCCATACTTTTTCTATTATCAAAGGTATCACCTAGATCTATGATAGTTTTAATCTTATGTTTTTCTAACGTAGGAAAAAATACATTATCATAGAATTTCATGAAAAACTCCCAGAAAGCCTGAGAGTTTTTTCTACCATCTAAGTGCTGATCTGTAATCAGTGCTATTGTCATAACGTAATAGTTCCATCATTTGTAGTTATAGTGATATCATCACTACCCATACCTGATGAGATTATACCACCTTCACCTATCGTGAATGTAGTAGGAGGTTTTTCTTCAGTTGTAATTACTACAGGCATCGATGGTGTATGATCTTTCATACCATCATGATTTCCATCGTGAGGAAGTTTACCGAAAGCAAGATATTCAACAGCTTGAATAGACCCTTCAAGTCTTTCCAATTCACTGTTGTACTTCAACCACTCTTCGTGTGCTTGTCTTACTTTTTCCTGTTTTTCTTCTAGTTGTATAACTCTTTTTGTAAAGCGTTGTAACAACTGTTCATAATTTTCTGTTGGTTTCATAACAGTTTCCTCTGGTTCTAAGTTTCCGTGTTTCATCGATTACGAATTTCTAATGTTTCCTTGATACTATTCATATCCGAAGCATTGTACCCAACTGCACTAGAGTCAGCACTAAAGACTTCATCAAATCCAGATTTTTCCAACAATTTATTTTTAATATCCAACTGCTTCTTTTCTTTTTGAATACGTCTTAAGAAGGCGTAGTAAATGATTTGGGTAAAATAAGCAAATGGATTAGTAGATTTTGATGGATCAAAATTATCGATATATTGTAAGCAGTTTTCTATGCCATCACAAATCATATCATCTTTAAACATGTAGTTAACAAAGTTTGGACGATAAGATAGATGTGTAGCAATTTTGAGGAAACACTCACCAATATAATCAGGCACTTTTGGATGAGGTTTACCCTCTTCCGCAGCTGTATGAACCTCCTTACGATAAATGACTAGAGCTTCTAGAAACTCTTTGTTATTCACATAATGTTCCTTTTTCTTAGCCATATATTTTTAGGTTGTCTAAAGTATATTATACTATAAAAATGAGTTTGGTGCAAGTGTGGCCACTTGACAAACTTACAAAAGTTATTTAGAATAACTCTGTCAAGGGTTCAGAGATAATTTAGCTATTTGATTTATATATTTTTTCTAGACTAGCTCTAGTGGTTTCAACACTTCCTAAATTTCCGTCCTCTTTTTCAAGAGCGACTTTGTTAGAATGTGGATGAATACCGTTATAATACTTTTTAAGTGTTGTTTTATATAACCTTCCAATTCTATCTTCACATTCTGAAACAGCATAAACTTTATCGTGCGTCAAAAAACAGATTTCATCCTTTGAAAATTTCATCCAAGGGATAAGATCTACTTTGAACATGTCTCCATGTGGTGTTGTTATTACATGTGATTTTACAAGGAATGGGCTATCAATTATATACCCGCCAACTTCTTCGTCTACTAAAATTTTGCCAATAAGTTCCTCTCCACCTATAAGTTTCACCATTCCTGTAAATTCTTGTTTTGGTTCTTCTTTATTCATTTTTCCGAAAATTAACTGGAATAATTTCATAATTAAATTTTTCTTGAGAATAAATTTTTATTCTCTCGATCAAATGGTTTAATGTATAATTTTTTTTATCTCCGTCACTGAAATCATCTGCGATATCATAAAGTGTAGCATTTGTTTTTTGATTTCCTTTTCTTAGAACCCTACCTATTGATTGTAAATTCCTAATTCTAGATTTAGAAGGCGATGCAAATATTACATTATGAAGATTTTTAATGTTAATTCCAGTTGAGAAGGTGCCGTAAGAGGCAACAATAATGGCATCAGATTCTTTCTCCGTAATGTATCGAACGTATTCACGTTCCTCTGCAGCTACACCACCAAAAATAAAGAAAACCTTACGATCAGTAGATGTATTACTATTTATCAAATTGTAAAGAGGCTCCCCATGTTTTTCAACTCTTGCAAAAAGTATCAATGTGTTACCAGTTTGATTGACAGCAAGATTCCGAATAAAATTATTTCTCTTCTCTAAAGAACAGATATGTTCTATCTCATCATTATATGTGTCAAAAATTTGTTTGTGATGCTGTAGTAATAGAATGTTTATTTTTAATGTAGATAAGTATCCTTTATCAATCAAACTCTTTGTTTTTACTACCTTATCTACTGTACCAAACAGTCCTTCAAGAACTAATTTATTTACATTTTCACCATCTAATGTACCTGTAAAACCGATTCGATGTTTACAGTTATGTAACTTTGTCATGATACTGGTAAGAGATTTTGCTTTAAATAGATGAGCTTCATCTCCTATTACACAATCAAATCTTTCAAACCATTTCTTTGGTAGTTTGTATATTGACTGCCAAGTTGTTACTACCACTGGTTTTGTTGATATTTTATCTTCACCAGAATATATCTTATGACAGTAATCTTTAGCACTCCATCCATATTCTTTGAAATCTCCGACCAACTGTTCTACTAAAGATGTGGTAGGCACTACAATTAAAACTTGTGATCCACTATCAACAAACCATCTTACAATTGCATATATCATTAAAGACTTACCAGATGCAGTCGGTGACAGTAGTAACTTACGATTCCATCTTAGCGCTTTATAAATTGCTGCAAGTTGATAATCTCTCACCTGCAAAGGTATGTTTAAACTTTTAACAAAATCATGAATTGCTAAAGGTGTAATTGTTTTATTCTTTTCATTTGGTAAACCATAGTCTTCATCTTCTACATCAATATATTCATATCCTCGATTATCTAACCAGTCAGTCAAGTAACTATACAGTCCACAATAAATTCTACCGTGAGCAGGACTGAACAATTTAATCTTTCCATCCCATATTTTCTTTTTGTATTGAGGCATGAACTTAGCGCCAGGCACATCAAAACTAAAATATTCGGATAACTCATATTTGATATGAGTCTCACAATCCACCGAAAGATATACTTCGTTCTTTTTCTGGATTTTGACCTGTGACATCAGATACTACCTTGCATGAATTTTTGCCATTCAATGCTATTCTTAATCTGGAAGGTTCTATTGTTGATCTGTTGGATAATTTTTTCCAGTAAGAAAATCATCTCCTCATAGTAATTTATACGAGTTACTACGTTTTGTATTTCTTTATCAGATTCTATGTACATCGGAACATCTTGTTTCAATACCTTTAGATCAAAAGGTTGTTCCCGATATACAGACTCATCTGCTTTACCAGTATAATATTCAAACTTTTCTCGAATTAAAAGTTTGTATTCTTGTTCTTTTCTAATCTTTAAACATCTAACATCACTTAGATAATTTAAATACTTAGAATGAAGTTGAGGAATCTTTGTTGATTCATTATCTAAAAGATCATTATCAATGCGGCTATCATCAGCCCATTGGGCCTTGATATCATCAAGTTGTATCATAAAAAATTAATTCAAAATTTGATCAAATGGTGTAATCCAGTCTTCTTGTGAGTTTTGTACAGTAATAACATCCATACTTCTTGCTTGTAATTTAGCAATCAATTGGTCGTATGATGCTTGAACAGTTTGCATAGTCATACTACCAGAGGTATCAATAAATATCGCTATTTTAGATCCATCAGGTAAACTATCTAGGCCACATATAGTATACCAATCTGAAGCATTTGAAACCAAACCACCATCACGATTGACATTGATAGGCCCAAAAGTTTTTCCTGTATGATTTTTACCAACATAGGAAGTATCATTAATTGTAATAGCTGGTGTAGATGCAACTGTATTATTATTGCTAGCATCTCTAACTTCTACAATTACTTGTTCAGTTCCTTCTGTTCTACCATCTCTTAATACAGGTATATTAATAGTTGCAGCATTACTATTAACTGTAAATGTATAGTAAGTATTTTCAAAATCTCCCCCAGATGCACCATAAGTTATTGTACTGCTACCAGACGCAACAGGATATGCTCTAAATGTAGTGCCATCTGCAACATCTGTTGTAGTTACATTGATAATAATATTTGATGTAGAAGTTGTAGATTCGTTTATTGTTGTTGCTACTGGAGTTAAAGTAATCGTAAATGGTTTATCACTTATCACAGTGTTCATTGTCGCAACGATAGTTCCATAAGTACTACCTACTTTGATGTCCATTTGAAGAGTTTCATTACTTTCAACTCTATAATCTTGAGTAATTGTAATTGTAAATGATGCTGTATTACTATTGATTGTAAAACTTCCTGATGATGGAGTCGCATCACTCGATCTATTATGACGATAATATAATGTTGTACCATCTGGAACGCCAGTTGTATTGACGGTATAAGTTACAGTATTACCTTCAATGATCGTTGTTGCACCAGAAACACTATATGTTGCAGCAGAAGTATCTGCTACTGCAATACTTTGAGATGTTGCTAAAGTTGTTGAACCTGAGTAAAGTTGTATTTGAAAATTTTCAGCACCTTCACCGACAGATATATCGTTTGATAAAGTTCTTGTTATTGTTCCAGTATTACTGTTTATTGTAACAGATCCAGTTTGAGTACTATCAGTAAAATCATTAGAGTCTGTAGTTCCAACCGTTCTCCAACTTACGCTTGTGTTATCTGTAACGTTTGTAGTTGTGACTGTAAAAGTAACTGTATCTCCTTCATTTGCCGATGTAGTATTAGCAGAAATTGCATATGTAGGACTGACTTGTGTTTGAACTAAAGTACCTCCAAGTCCTACAACTTTAAATTTTGAAGCACCAACTGTAGTAACACTATCTAAAGCTTTACCAGTCCATTTACCATCACTATCAAAATAAAGAGTAGTTGTAGAACTTGTACCATTTTTAATTTTAATTTTATCATTTGATGTAGCAGGAAAATAATAATATTCACCTTCAATTAAACTACCAGTCAAATCTACAGTTTCATCATAATCCCACAAAACTATATTTACAGGTTGATCTGGTTTAATACTTGAAATACCAGAAGAAGATGTTAAAAATACTTTTACCATTCCCATACAATCTTTTACTATATGGTTGGAACCAAAAGCACCTTTATATGTTTTTAACCAGTTTTTAAAACTGTCTTTGTTTGTTGAGGTTATCTTACTCATGGCACCGCTGTAAATTTGTTTCCATTTGCATCACCTGTACTAACAAGATAATTATACATTGCTTGATTTCCTTTTTTCAAATTTGATGCAGAAATTCTTGTCTCAAATTTTGTAGTTTCATAAGCATCTAAGTTTGTAGCGCCAGGTACACCACCTTTTGATATTCTTATTATTTTACCAGCATTTTCTAATATAAGAATTGGAACTACTGTAATAACAAAAACTGTATTTGCTGGTGACATATCTAACAATGCTCCAACAGAATTAGCAGTTTGTTGGTCTGTATAAGCTTCAACTTTATTAAGAAAAGGATCAGTTGATTGGATAGAACCACCTCTACCAAATCCATAATTTTCTGCAAAAACAAATTCATTAGTAGTTGTGTCTACATATGGAACTGTAGTTGTATCACCTCTATTTAATAAAGTCAAGAACCATGTCCAATCAGCTTCACTCTCTCCTGATTTATTTGGTGTACTGCTTGGAATATAATCTTTAAAATCAGATCCCATTGGTGCTCCTGTAGTAGGGTGAGCATTCAAATAACCAGCAAAGTTTTGTTGCACATTATCAGGAGGTCTCCATTTGTATGGATCTGATGCAGTTCCTTCAGCGCCAGGAGCATTTCCTAGACTAAAGTTACCATATGCTTGTCTTAAATTAGGAAGAAACCACCCATTAATCATTAGATCAGCAGCAACAAAAATTGCTTGAGTTATTTCTAATGTTCTGTCTAAGCTTGCTTCTCTTGATATTAAAGGTTCTCCGAGTTGACTATCAGCCCAAGCATCCATTTTTTCTAACCAATCTTTTACTAGATCTAAGTGTGTACCAAGAGCAGTTGCAAAATTATTTGATCTATTTCCATCACTAAAAGTATCTCCAGCATTTGCTTGTTCAGTACCACTCATAGCATTAAATATTGCACCTAATAATGTATGTGCTTCCGAGTCATTAGCAAGAACCCAATTCATTGCTCCTATAGCACCTGAGTGTATCATACTTATATTGTTCAACCATCCACCTGATTTTTGATTTGCTTGTGGTGTACCACTCTGAGTTCCAGAACCAGATACAACTCCACAAGTTCCTTGAAAACCACCAAATAATATTTGTGGATTAGTTTGACCACCTATTAAATTTATTGCAGCATTAAAATAATTTCTAAATGTAGGCCAATGAGTATATCCTTGTCCTCCTAATGTTGTAAACTGCGAAGCATCAGTTGGAGCTTTTACTGCATATGCAACCTGTACGTCAATGGTAGTGCTTGTACCCATTAAATTATATACTGTTATCCAAACTTTATCAGTTGTATTCCACCACTCTGCATTTGTAGGATATACATCTCCATTTCCATCTGTATCAAATGCACCTCTAGGAAAATCAACCCAACATTGTTGTACAAATCCTATTTCTCCAATATAATCTGAGATACTCATTTTAAGTCTACCAGAAGTTCCATCTTTTGTTCTACAATAAGGACCTAGATACCAATTAGCATTTACCTGATGTTGATAAAAACTTCTAAATGGTGCTGGATATAAATTGGTTCCACCATAAGACCAACCACTACTGTTGGTTCCAATGTTTCCTGTCACTGGAGCATATTTTGTAAAGAAAAAGCCTGGGTGTACAGGTCCTACTTCAATTGGTGAATTATGTTCTGCCATGTTTTATTTATATGTCGATTGTAGATGAATCAGTTTCTTCCAAGAATGTTGGAGGAGTTCTATGAGTGACTATAGCATCACCACCATAACCTGTATGTCTAGGATTTAAAAGATAGAAAGTTCGATTAGGCCAATTAGTTCTAAATGTAGTCCATCTTGTTTCCATAGTTGTAACGCTTTGACTATCAGACTCATCAATTATTGCAATACATGTTCTATCCGCACTTGTCGGCATTATGTTTTCTGGAACACTAATTGTAGTTGAAGCAGTAGATGTACTACCATCAAAACCTGTTGCAGTAATTGTATATGTAATACTACCGCCTGGTGCTGCAGCTTTTACTGTGGCATACGGAATAGTTTTTGTTCCATTGTCTAGAGGTACAGTTCCTACTCCATTATCAA
>VTLG01012837.1_pt1 | contig 40008 bp, 39 predicted proteins | sample 4694571 | NCBI WGS metagenome assembly VTLG01 (sample SAMN12604809, study PRJNA352737) | marine metagenome | biome: ENVO:00000447; feature: ENVO:00000209|ENVO:00000569|ENVO:01000036; material: ENVO:00002151; isolation source: viral sequences binned using virsorter ... | reverse complement strand
TCGATGGCTACTTCGGAGAGAAACGGATGGTAAAGTCGGTTGTTGTTGCATAGGTAGAATTTGTCTAGCGCTTCTTCCTTGATGCGCAACCACTCGGCGTCTTTCCACCTAAGGCCGCATACGTGAGCTAGGATTCGTTGATCGTTCGGAATAGATGCTCCGGGCTGTTTGAATGCGTACCACCAGATGAGGATTGCGCATCCAATGCCTGCTCGGGAAGAAGTGATCCCAAACGTCGAGTCCGTAAGTCTGTCTCCGTGAAGTTTCATCCAGGAGCAGTTCTCCAGATTAACCTCTTCAGGTACAGGAGGATCCGGCGCCTCGGAAATTGACAGTGCCGGGAAAACTTGGTAAGGTGCTGCGTGCGGGGCGATGCCCATATGTTACCTCCATTTCAGGGGTGTCGTGGCCGGCGGCCTTTTTTGATTTTGCCGCCGGTCTTTCCCGCACTTTATACCAGGCCTTGCAAACTCCTGCAAGTGTGTGTTTAATAAACTTGCTGGACGGGACTACACGACCTTACCTTCCCAGGAAGTCCCGGGGTGTATAAGGGGCTGGCAGCGGTTTTGGACTCTCCGGACTGCTAGCCCCTCCAGCAAAGTTGCACGCTACTGAAAGATTGTGCAGAATCTGCAGACATGAGAAAGTTCATCGTATATCGTGATCATGGATCTCCTGCGCATATAGAAGCTGACGAAGATGTTGGAGAGGATACAAAGGCTATAATATTCCGTCGGAAAGGAAAGGTTATTGCTAAGTTCCACTGGGAAAACATACACGGATGGGAAGAGAACCTAACGAAGCCGCGGGCGAAGAAGCCAGCCGCGAAGAAGTGAGCGGGAACGGGTTTATACCACCCGCTCCTCAGGTAGTATCGGCCGAGCATCCTTCTGATGTGCACGATCGCATCGAGAGGGCAATGCTCATCATTCAGCTTACTGAGACCGCAGATCGACCAACGACTCTAGAGCGCGCATGGCGCATGGTGACTGGAGACAATCAGTGTGCGGACCAGACTGCCACAAACAGGGCTAATGACGACAAGCGCTGGTTCAAGCGTAAGTTCGGGATGGGCCTGGTGGCTGCTATGGATACTCGCGGGCTTGGCCTGCTGGATTTCATTGATAGACTCAAGAAACATCTGGACGCTCCTGTGCGAGACAAATACGGCAAAGTGATAGTAGATCCAGATTCAGGAGAAGAGGTTCCTGACTATAAGACGCAGCACAAGGCCTTTGAGATTTACAACAAGCTCTTGGTCCTGTCTGGGTTCATGGGATTGATCGAGGCGGCCAAGGCTCCAGACGACGTTCCTGTGAATACGGGCAATAGCGAAAGAGAAGCTGCTAAAGAGTTCCGCCTGAACCTGCGCAAGCGCACCCTGGAAACGGTACCGGCAAGCGATGCCAGCTAGAGGGACAATATTCGACGCTGCCGGGATGGCCATGACCCGGGAAGCTTCCGCTCCTACCTGGGAATGGACGTCTAATCCGCCCAGACCAGGAGAAACGCTGAGTCAACAGGACAAGGTCCTGCACACCACTGACGACAGGATCAAGGAAGTGCTGTTTGGCGGGGCTCCAGGAGGCGGCAAGACGCACCTTCTGATCGCCATGGCCTACCTGCACGTCATGGAGTTTGGGCGAGACGCTATCGTGGGCATGTTCCGACAGGAGACTCCCGAGTTTAGAGACATCCTGAACCAGGCCACAAAGATGTACATGCCGCTAGACGGCAAGTGGAACGACAGAGACCGTATGTGGCGCTTCCCGAACGGGGGCACCATACAGATGACATATCTTCGCAACATGGAGGACGCCTTCGGCCATAAGGGCGCGGCTTACTCGCTTCTCCTCTGGGATGAGGTCACGGGGTGGCACGACGAGGCCCCTTACGAGTTCTTGCAGACACGGTTGCGCTCAACGAACGCTGACCTGTTCTGTCAGTCGGTGGCCACGGCTAACCCGGACGGCCCGGGCATGTGGTGGGTTCGAGAGCGCTGGAAGGTGATGGATCCGGCTGTTCCTCCTGAGACGCCATTCCATGCAGACCTTGACGAAGACGTCCCGGACGACGCGGAAGCCAGCAAGAGAGTGTTTATCCCGTCCCTACTCCAGGACAATCCGCACCTGAACAGGGACAACCAGTATCGAGACGCTCTCTACGCGATCAAGGACCATGCTAGACGTGAAGCGTACGTCAAAGGTGATTGGTCAGTATTCGTTGGGCAGGCGTATCCGGAATACGATGAACGGTTCCATGTATGTTCTCGTCCTTTCATTCCATCTGACTGGTTCAAGTGGGCTGCTCTTGACTGGGGATCATCTACTCCTTACTGCGTTCTGTACTTCGCCAAGGATCCTGTTGGGCACATTTTTGTTTGGAGAGAAGTGTACGGGGCAGACACGAAGAGGAAGAACATGGGCCTCTCTCGCTCAGCTTCCGAAGTAGCCAGAGAAGAGTGGGGGCATGCAACGGAGCGCGGGGTGCGCATGATGGTGGTTGACCCTTCTATTTACAATAGGACGGGACACGAGAAGACCATTGCGGACGACTGGGCTGCTGCCGGATGGGTTATGCAGCGAGGAAACCGCGACCGACGGACACGCGGAGAGAAGATCAGGGATGTGCTACAGACGGTATGTTCCGACGGAAAACCAGTTCTACAGATAGCTGAGCAGTGCATAAACCTAAGGAGAACTATCCCTCTCCTGGTCATGGATGAGTACCGGCCAGAGCTTATTAAGGACGGCGGAGAGGACCACGCATGGGATACTTTGGGGTACGGGCTTCTCTCAACGTTTGCTAATCAATACGATGCTGGTATGTTCGATGCTGATAGGAATGGCCAATATGGCCCCTATAAGGCCGGCGTAGACTGGACAGAGGGACCAGTCGGAGTAGAAGATGATGGCCAGCAGTCGTTTGAAGAGATGATGGCCGGGAGGTTGACTAGGTAATGCCAGCAGAACCTATTACGAAAGAGACTAAGCCGAAAGGGGTGCACTCCTCGATATCGCGCTTTATGAAGAATGCGATGGTGCACGACGAGCATCAGCTTGCGCGAGAGCTGGATTACCGCTTGTCGGAGATGCAGACCATAAGGCGTCCGTACGAAAAGCAATGGCAGGAAATAGCCGAGCTGGTCGCCCCAGAGTATGAGTTTGTAATTAATGAGTGGCTGAACGAAGGCCATTACGATGGTCCGAAAGGTCAGGACAAGGCAATAGGGGAGAAGATCTATGATTCGACTGCCCTAACTTCTCTCAAGACTTTGGCTGACGGCTTAATGGGTTATCTCGTAAGTCGCTCGTCGCGCTGGTTCCACCTGATTTTCCAGGATAACGCGTATATGGAATATGACGGGGTTCGCCAGTGGATCTATGAGGTGGAGGACATCCTGTACCACCAGCTCTCCAGGTCTAACTTCTATGACGAGCTACATCCGTCACTCATGATAGCTGGAGCGATGGGAACTACTACCCAGTTTCGACAGTACGACGATGCGCGGATGCAACCTCATTTCAGCACTCGCAACCCGGTTGAATGCTACGTTGCTGCGAATCATATGGGAGAAGTAGATACGGTTTATAGAGTATTCCGTATGACTCGCCGCCAGGCAGAGCAGATGTTCGACCATGACCTCCTAAGCGAGAGAATTAAAAACGACACTAGCGGAACACGTTCGTGGCCGTTTCTGCACGCAGTGTTTCCGAGAACTGACTTGGATTCAAATATGGGCCTGAATCATCGGGCCATTGGATCGCTAATGAGCAGCGACCAGCCCTTTGCTTCTATCTACAAAGAATTGTCATCCTCGGGAGGAGATACAGAATCTTCGTCAGGTGGCAGCGCTTCTATCGATACAATCATATCGGCTGGTGGATTCAGAGAGAACCCTTACACCGTATGGAGATGGTCGACTGAGCCGCTTTCCGTATACGGCTCGAGCCCTTCTCGTAAGCTTTTGCCGCTTATACGGCAGCTGAACCAATGGTCAGAGATGCTATTGCTGGCCGGAGAGATGAACGTAACTCCCCCGGCTAATATTCCCGTCTCCATGGGAAAGAGGCATCGTCTCCATCCGCGTGGAGTGAACTTCTATTACAACCACCAAGAAAAGGCAGAATTCATGCGACCGATGGGTCAGTACCCAATTGGTCCCGAGCGAGAGGCTCGCCTGACTGCCATGATCAGAGAGGCCTACGGAACGGATACGTTCTTGATGCTTCAGCAGTTGGCGTCTCAGTCCGGGTCTCCGCGCACAGCCTTTGAAACGGCAGAGCTAGTCAGCGAAAGAGCAGCAGTCCTAGGAGCGACATTAGGACGTTTGCAGAACGATCAGATAGAGCCCAATGTGTCATGGCTATACCAGCAGGAACGTGCTAGAGGGCATCTGCCTGACCCGCCAGAATCTCTGCTTCGAGCAGGGAAGCCGCCTCTAAAGCTGGAAATGGACGGAGAACTTGCACGTGCTCAGAAGCTGATCCGTATCAGGTCCGTGATGACTTTGATAGAGAGACAGATGCCAATCTGGCAGCTTGCTCCTCAGGCTCTTGACGGGCTGGATTTTGATGCTCTCAGTAGGTGGATTAACATTGAAGGCGGAGCTCCGCCGAACATGGTGAAGACACTCGATGAGTTGCGGCTTGTGCGTGAGCAGAGGAATGCTGAGGCTCAGAGAGAACAGAGCAGAGAAGATCAGAGATTGACAGCTCAGATGGTTCGTTCGTCTGGAGGAGCCGAGGAAGCCATGAACGCGGCAGCAGGAGCTGCGGAGGCAGGATTGCTCTGAGCGACGACCTACGATCTATAACCGGAGCTCTACAGGAGCAAATGGACGCTCCTCAGAACATGGAGGTCCTGGAGCCGCCTCCTAGGGAGCTTAGAGAGCTGTTTCAACAGGTCTTTCTTAGCACCGAGCCGGGAAGGCAAGTCTGGGCTTGGATGCAACATAAGTTCTCAGGGGAGACCCTGATTTTGACGGAACAGCAAAGGCATGAGCACAATGTCATACAGAGGATTAAGCATATCATCGGATATGGACAGACCTTTGAGGAAATGAAAGTACAGACAGATGCCGCTGCTCAGGTAGCTCAGCAGTACGGGTTTGTTGAGTACTACAACCAGGAGGAAGAAAGTGAGTGATGTTGACCAATCTCAAGAAGTAGAAGATCAACAAGCTACGGCCAGTGGGGATGGCAGTAGCACATGGTATGCAGATCTGCCGCCGGATCTACATGGAGAGGCGAGTAGGTTTAAATCTACTGAGACCCTGCTTAGGGCTGCGATCCAGCGAAAGCAAGAGTTAAGCGCTAGACCCCCGAAGGAAGCTTTGGTGGTCCCTGATCAGGACGCGTCTGAAGAGGACTGGAATTCCTATAGAGAGCGTCGAGGGATTCCTGAAGATCCAGAGGGATATGACCTAGAGCTTGGAATTGAGAACGACCCAGAGAAGCCATGGGAATTGTCTCAGCAGTTGGATGAAACTCTGGTAGATCGATTCCGGGAAAAAGCACATAGCCTCGGGCTTAGCAACGTGCAGGCTCAGGGGATCGTGGCTGACTTCCAAGATCAGTTGGTGGAGAGAGCAAGACAGGCATCTCAAGGACGTCAGGAAGCCCTGCGTCAGCAGAAGGAATACCTCGTCAATACGTTCGGAGAGAATGCTCAGGCAGAAGTAGCTGCCCTAGAACCTTTATTCAAAACGGTCATGGGAGACGGAGAAGACTGGGTTAACGATCTTTTCAACTTGCAGAGCAGTCCTGAGGGACTAGGAAACAATGGTCTCTTTCTTCGGTTCATGTCTGGAATACGCAGGATGATGAGAGCAGATCGGTTCGTCGATGTTGAGCAAAACGGTCAGGCGACGTCATCTAGCGAGGACCCGAATCTCAACGAGCTCTATCCGTCTATGAAGAACTGGACTGGTAACTAGTGGCTAATAACTACAAGTGCCCCGACTGTAAGCTAGAATTTACCAGGAACGAGGTGAAGAGATGGGAGCACATGCGGCTTCCAGAGCAACAGTGGAGAGACAGGCTAGGAGACGTAGAGCACAGAGAGAAGGCCGAGGGAGAGTATGTCTGGTGCCCTAACGAGAAGTGCAACCGCAAGATTCCGTACTTCTACGCTCCGAAGCCGGTTATCGGCAGGGGCTTTGGTGCGGGGACTTCCAAGGTGTCGCACGGGGCGTAACATGCCTTTTGGAACCTTATTTGGTGCCTGCTTCTGGCCCGGATGCGCTTTCTCTCTTTGCCTAACGCTTGCTGGCTGCGAGACGCGTGAGGAACCAGAGATACTTGTAAAGGTCTACGCGGAACCTCAAGAGCTTCCGTCTTTCCTTATGCCGAGGCCTTATCCTGAGCCTCCTATGCCTGATCCTAAGAAGTATACCTGGGGAAGATGGCTAATACTGATAGCTGCAGTTCCTTTTCTTTGGGCCATAAAACGGTTGTTATTTGGCAGACGTCGCAAGATTACTACTAAGGGCAAAGACTAATGCCTGTATATGAAGATGCCCTAGAAGCACTTCATAGAAGTTTCAACAACGCCAAGAGGAAGCCTAAGAAAGAGGCTGACATGGAATGGGTGCCTCCAGAAGGATCTTGCGATCTGTGTGGGAGTAGCAACGTATTCAGAAACGACTTGTGCGCACCTTGTTGGAAGCTGGATATACATAGAAGAGTTGGGGGTTGACAGGCTCTACCTGAGTCGGATACCTCATATCCTAGCGACCGCTACCCCTGTAGGAGCCCCGCTAAGTCGGTACCCTCACTCTACAGGCTCGGACGACTTTACATTTCGCTAAGGAAAGGGATATGGCGAATCTAGGATTGAATGATGTTCTCGTTCGATCAGAGAATAAGACCCTTCTTCCCATTTTCAACAGGCTGCGTCAAAGAAACGACATTATGTCGCACCTGCAATGGAAAGAAGCGTCACATAAGACCTATCACCGCTTCCTGCATCGTAGCTCCGAGCCATCTGGTTCATTTGTAGCTCTCGGTGAAGGTATCTCGGGGAGTCGCTCCGAGGTCGGTGTGGTCATCGAACCAATGGGCGTCCTCAAGGATCTGTCGGAAATTCCGGAAGACATCGTACGGGTGTCCCAGAATCCGCAGCAGTTCCGTTTTGACGAGGACGTTGCATTTTTAGACGGACTAGCTAAGAAGCTGGTCGCTTCGATCTTCTACGGCTCACAGGCCAGTGATCCGAACGCGTTCAACGGGCTGTCAACACGTTACAATCTTGACAGTAAGTTTAACGTAAAGGACTCCGGCGGCAGTGGAACGATGTCGGCATGGATTATTCAGCATTCAGCCGATGACGGCGTAGCAGTGATTTATCCTGCGGGTTCACACTCGGCGGGCATCACGATGCGCGATCGTGGGATGCAGTACGTAGACCAATCAGCTAGCAACAACGCGAGAGTATTCTCGGTTTTCACCGAGTTTGAATTCGCTATGGGCCTAGCAGTAATGGATCATCGTGCAGCTCTGCGGTATGCAAACATTGATACCAGCAGTAACACATTTACTCTTACTGAGTTTATTGATCTATGCAAAGAGGCGTGGGATCTTTCCACAACTCGAGCGTATGTTAATCGCACAGTATGGGGTCAGGTGCAGGCAGCTGCTCTTGCGCAATCAGGTAATTCGATTACGTATCCGGAAGACTCTCTTGGCCGTCAGGCCACGGCAATCTTCGGGATGCCTTTTCACATGGTTGAGCAACTCGGCTCCGAAGCACACGTGGCATAGGGGTAAGAGATGATTACTGGTTCTAATTCCACCTTGATGGACAACCTAACGACGGCGTCGAACTCTTCGACCGTCGCATCTACCGTGATGTCTTTTGATAGCACCGAGGCTGCGCAGGCTTTGGCAGAAGTGCCAGGCATGCAGGTGACGGTAATAGTAGGCGGTACTAGCTTTGCTGGTGCTGGCAACATTACTACCGTCTTGCAAGAGTCAGCTGACAACAGTAGCTGGACTACCCTGCAAACGTGTGGCGGAGCTATCGCGTACGGATCTTTGCCGACTCAGACGGTCGTAACAGACCAACCGCTTCAGCCAATCCTAGCGACTACCAAGTACCTACGGTTCTTGGTTACCTCGTCAGGAAACGCGACGGCGGGAACGATGTACGGCTTTGTGGGTACTGAAGCTGGTCTCGGCTCTGCCGATTCTAGTGGTGCTACAGCGGAAGGCGCTGCAATAATCGCCGAAGTTGCTGGCAACGGTATCGATAGGTAGGTATGGATGTGGCTCAAGTAACTGTTACTGATGGACCTGATCTGCACCGGCGGATCGCGGAAGCGGCTGAACGTCACGGCGTTGAGACGTCTGATGTAATAATTATCAAGAGCGCACAGATCGACACGAGTAGCGAGGGAGCCCCTAACGGGGCTCTCCTCGCCGATAAAGGACTCAAAAGGTAAAAGTGAGAGATGGCGGAACAGGAAACTTTCCCCCGTAATTGGCTGGTGTTGGAGAACTTCTTCTATGAAGCTCTAGATCTAGATGGAAACCCAATCATGCATACGACTCGTACGGAAGGAGTAGCTGGGTTAAGCAATCAGGTCGTAGAAGAGACGAAGGCCATGAGACATAACTGGCGCGGAGAGATCGTTCAGTTCGAGTCTCCTAAGCAGGTGCCTAGAACTCCGGTTCCTGTGCAGAAGATTCTCCCCAGCGGAGAGCCCGAGCTTGAGGCCGACGGAGCCGGTGGCTATCGCTACGTGTATGAGCTGACGAATGAGCTGACTACTACTGGTCATAGAAAGAAAAAGATGGTAGACGGCGGGGTCACAAGATTTCAGGCCTTAACCGCCGAGGAAGCAGAGCGACTCGGACGCATGAACATAGATCTACGGCTAGAGCAGAAGCTTTACTACGACGAGCATCCTCTTGAATGGACGAAGCCGGAAGTACCAGCGGCGGTTGCGACTGACGGAGTGGAAGAATCTACTGCGGCAGCCTTGTCTAATGAAACCAAGACGCAGCTTAGCGAGCAGGCAGAAGAAATAAAGAAACTAAAAGCCGATCTGGCTAGGGCGAAGAAAAACGAAAAGATAGTCTCTGGCAAGCTGTCAACAGCTAACGCCAAAGCTAGCTAGCGACAGGAGAGACCCAGGACCATGGATTCCGGCCTTCAGATTGAAGTTGTCATGGCCTCCATGGCCCTTGTGGGTCTTGTCGTATCAGTTCTTACTTTCTCAGCCAGTAGCAGAAAGGCTCGTGAGGAGAGACAGAAAGAACGTGAGCTCGCTGCCGAAAGTAGAGGTGCTCTCAAGCAGTGGCAGCAGGGCGTGGACGATGAGCTCGTATCTTGTCGGGTTTCGCTTGTCGAGGTCCGGGAGGAAAACGAGCGAGAGAATCGTTTAATACGAAAAGACATGGATAGGCACCACGCAGAGCTACAGTCTGAGCTGCGCAGCATCCACAAGACGCTGGGAGAACTGCGAGGATCCCTTACTAGTCTGAAATGACGCTCCATGAGCTGCTAGCCGAGATTGGCAGAGCTGGAGCTGTAGCCTCTCAAGCATGCCGAAGAGCGGTAATTGATCGCTTCCAAGATACATTCGAAGACGGAAAACCTAAGACCCTAGACGTTGACATGGGCGGAGAAGAGCCTGTCCAGGTTCCTATTGCCACTCTCATGCCAATGCACACGCTTGATCTCGACCACCTAGAGGTCAGCTTCGAGACAGAAGTGTCTATTCCGAAGAAGCCAAAGGGCGTGTCGGACAACAACCAGGTGCTGAGCGGGACTGTTCCTGCCGCAGATCTGTCTGTTGATATGAAAAAAGGACTCGGAAAGCAGACTACTCACTTCAGTGTAAAGGCTGTCTTTAAGATGGGAGAGCCCCCTGAAACGGTAGAAGCGCTCCGAGATCACTTAACGCAGCTTGTCAGGCACAAGTTGCAAGAATAGGATTGACATATGGCGGATTTTGAGAATAGGGAAACGAACTTCAATAAGAGTCTTGGTGGGACGATCGCAGGCTTTGCGTCGGCTATTGTGGCGGCTGACAGTGCGGCAAAGGACGCGCAGGTTGACAGGATATCCACTTTATTAGACAAGCCTAACGTACAGTTCTCGACTTCCACGTCATTGATAGGAAGCGACCAGAAGCTGTCGACGGTGATGGATGTTCCCAGAATCGCCGTAACAAGGATCAATCCGGTGGAGATTGAAAAAGCTACTCTCAAGATGAGTATGAGCGTTTCAGCACACCAAGAGACGTCCTCTTCTAGCTCCAAGAAGGCTAAGACGAGCGGATCATTGAAGGTTGGATGGGGTCCAGTAAGTTTTGGAGTGAGCTTCTCGGCTGAGGTTTCTGTTCAGTCTTCCTCTAAGAGAAGCAGTGACTATCGCGCTACCACGGATGCGGAGATGACAATGGTACAAGGAGCTCCTCCTGAGGCCCTGCAATCCATTATGGATACGATGAACGAGACGGTTCGAGTTGGGTTAGAGTTGAACAAGGGATTGATGCAACATCAGGCCCAGGCTCTGGCTGACGAATCAGGAGTTACCCCGGCGCCAGACGATGATGAGGGCGGGGAAGGAGAGGAGTAATGCCGAAAGCAGGAAAGAAAGGTAAGGGCGGAAAGAAACGTCCTAAGCCTAAGGGCTACTAGTTATGTCAGTCGATTCTATAAAGCTCAAAATATTTAATTCAGCCCTGAGGGCAGCGCAGGCTCCTAGGATTGCGAGGCTGGATGAAACCAGCGCATCTGCAATCTCTTGTGCAGACCTATACGATCCGATATTCGACCAGACTCTGGCGGAGTTCGAGTGGCCGTGGTCGAGGAATCGGGCATCCATCGCCGTGGACGCTACCGCTCCCCTAGGAGACACTTGGGAGGCGCGATACGCGATGCCTGCTAATTTCCTTAGGTTGCACAAGATAGATACGGAAGGGGTCGACGAGTACTACCTTGAGGGCGGATCTGGCATAAGCGGCGGCCAATTCCTGCTCTGTAACGATTCCACTGGTCCCATCATCATAGTCTATTACCAGAACGATACCGCGCTAACGAATACCTCTATCACCTTTCAGAGGATTGTAGAGAAAAGGATGGCATCTGCTCTAGCAAGCGACTTGTCGCACGACAGGATTCTCTCCGGGCAGCTGGCTGGGCAGGCTATACAGCTGACGCTTATGGCTTACAGAGAATGTTCGGACTGGTCTCGCGAGGAAGAGCCTCTGACTTTGAGAGCTCCTGGATACTCTTCTGGGCGATTGCCCAGCTATGGCAAGGTCTAATGGCACAACCTACTGTTTTAGATATTTATAACGGCGCTTTGGCTGCTGCGAACGCAAGCCTTATGGCGAGTGACAGCGAAGATACGGCTACTGGGAATATAGTGCGAGCCCTTTACCCAGCTAGATATAGAGCAATACTAGACTTGGCGGCCTGGCCCTGGGCTACGACGAGGCAAATCATAAGCCGAGAGGCTGGCAGCGACACGGAATATGCGGATCGCTATGCCTTGCCGACGACCTTGATACGCCTTCTCGGAGTTAGCGGAAATGCTAACTGGACGCAAGAGGGATATAAGCTGCACATAGATGACAACAACGGATGCACCATTAAGTTTGTATATGAAGCTCCTATAGAGAACATATCAGGAGGAGCTCAGCTCCTTCTTACTACGGGATTGGCTATCGACTTGGCTACCGCGTTTTTGATGGACGAGACAATGGCGCGAAGACTGACGGAGACGTACCAGATGCAGCTTGGGATAGCTCTAACTGGTATACAAAGCTTCGTCGACATGCCGACGGCTGGGTTCGATAATCCCGCCATGATTAGGACATAGAAGGCTAGGAGAGCTCTAAATGGCGAACGTTAATCTGCAGCGAACAAGCTGGGGCTACGGCGAGCTCGACCAGAGGATGCTCGGCCGCACGGACCTTCCTACTTACAGGCAAGGTGTGGTCAAGATGGAGAACTGGCTGCCGGCTAAGTCGGGTGCTGCTGTTATGCGAGGAGGGATGGAGCAGCTCAAGGCTGTCCCGACTACGTTTGCGGCGGACTGCATAATTCCTCTGCGTGGCGGTACTAGTCCTCTGTTAGGGTTATACGACTCTACTAATCAAAAGTTTCGCGTCCTCAAGGCAGACGGCTCGTGGGTGGGAACCGAAGCAGCTCCTGCTGAAGTTCAGCTGTTTCACGAAGTTACTGTTGTTGAGCAAGACTCGGATGGCACTGAGCCTTACGACTTCACATTGGCGGACCCAGAGAAGGCTGCAGTCGATGCCTTCATCGATTATCTAAATACTTATGCAACTCCTCCTAAGGCCAGCTGTTTCAAAATAAGGCTGACCAAAGGATCGGCCGTACAGGACTTTAGCCTGGAAGGCGGCGAGATAACGATTGATGAGGTCGAAACAGATGGTACCGGCTCAAAGATAACGTTTGAGCCGAAGGTGCCGCGACCTGATTCCCACATTATAGATCCGGCTATTGCAGGAAACGTCCTGGCTTACATAGACCACGTGATGCTGACAAGGACAACGACGGAAAACTCTCCTACTGCGGCTAAGCTACACCTCAACATACACAATTCAAAGGACAACGGAGTACTACAGCCAGGGGGCGGAGCGGTTCGAGATATACCTAATTGGGAGGCCGGCGGTAAGGTATCGGTCCTCTTTAATGACGAGCCAGGAGTGCTCCCTCTGTGGGCGGTTGAGCCAAACGTCGCGTACGACGAGGTAACCGTGCGCCTGTTTAGACCTAACTCTGACGTGAAGGTCTACAAAATAACTGACACAACTATAACGGAACCCACCCCAGACGAAGGTTCAGCAGACCTAGTAGGACCAGTACACAACGGCAAGCATGCTTCTCACGGAGCATATTTCGAGCAGCGCATTGTATACGGAGGAGGAAGAAACCATCGTCAGGAAATAGTTGGATCAAGATCTCCTAACCCTCTTACCGGCGATCGACGCTATGGGCAATGGGCTCTCAATGACCAGACGACAACCAGTGTCGCCGGAACCTCTACTCAGATCATGATCCCTGTGGGTTTTCAGGACTCTGGCACTGCTTGGCATGGCGATGGGGCTGCTACCGAGGAAAACGGCGGTTACATGATCGTTGCACCGGGTTCGGCAGCGTCCGCTAGACAGGTGGATCAAGCTTTCACTTTTGGGTCAAGCCTGCGAACCCTGGCCGGGATTCAGCTAGGCAATAAGTCTCATTGGGCAGAGGGCGAGGCCATGTTCCATCTCCTGACAGGATCACTGGACACTCATGCTAACGAGCACGATGAAGGCACGAACGAAGAGACGGGACAGCCACAAGGCGACGCTCGGCCTGCCGCTACTAATAGTGGCGGGGCAGGTGATAGGACGGGGAAATCCAACTGGAGCCATAAGTGGGAGACGACTGGAAGGGTTGGGTTGCGGCACGGCGACCAAGAGATTGAAATCCAGATGAACAACCCCAACTCAGGAGGAGTCTTGCTGCCTGCGGCGCGAAGTACAATCCGTATAACTCCAGCCGGAGGTAACCCGGACCTTAATGAGCAGCAGGTCGCAGACGGAGGATCTGCGACTAATCAGAGCCACGCAACTGCTCCTGGATTTTCCTACTACTCCTCCTCGCTAGGGCGTACCAGCAGCTACTACAACCTAGTTAACGGAATTCACAACCCGCTGCATGTAGGGAGTTCGGCTTATCAGCTGCACGATCCCGCTATCACGACCGCACAGAGGTCGAAAGACCTGAACTCTGGTGCTAACGGATCAGGTACTGCGTTCGACGTAGCCGAGCTGTCTTCTGATGAAGCGTCGGCTATCAGGAATTTCCTCGACTACATACTAGACTTAGATCCCGAACCAGATCCTGCGTCCTTTACGATCACTCTTGAGATGGGGACTACCTCGACTGTTACTACCACGACGGTCAACTCGGACAACGCCTTCCAGTGGGTAATCGATACGGGCACCACTTATGCCGAGGTGCGCTGGCTGCAGGTCTACTCTGGCGTGCTAGTCGCAGGAACTTCGGCGGGCATCGCTCTCTGTAAGTTCTTGAACCCTGATGACCCTCCAGAGATCAGGTGGCACAGTTCTCAGAGCGTTGCTAGGAAGGCGCCTCTGTCGACTCCTCTCGGTATTTTGGCTGTGTCAGCGGACAAGACTTCTGTATACGAGGTAATTAAAAAACGTGAGCTGACAGCCTACTCAGAAGATCGCTTCAGAAAGGACAAGATCCACACCATAGCTTGGCAGCAACAGCCTCAGCAGCGCCTTTGGGTTGTTACGGAAGCTGGAAAGATTCATGTATTGACGATCCAGGATGAGAACGCGGTTAACGGATGGGCGCAGATAACGCACCAGCATGCGGGAACATGTACTGGTGTAGTAGTTACTCCTGGCGACGATGCCGACGATACGGTCTGGTTCCTAATGAAGTATGGGGCCCAGAGCTATGTAGAGAAGTATCACGAAGCCATTACTGACCTTCACTCAAACAGAGTCTTTATGGACTCCGCCGTGAAGAGGAAGGTCGGGTATCAGACTATATCTATGGCCACGTCTGCAATGGATAGCGGAGACATTTCCGGCGAGGCGGGATGTAAGCATATCCAGTTGGCGCCTCTCATTGGAGATTTAGATAACAAGCTTAGCGCGATGTTCGTGGGATCTGCTGACGTCAGATATATCGGTTCTATCCTTCTTAAAGATGAGGATGGCAGCACTGGCGGAGTGACGCGGCAGGCAGAGGTTAACTTTGACAACAACGCGGGAGGCGGAAGCCAAGATGATATGGGAGCTGACTTCGAGGGGGCCGGCATCATTACCGTCAAGCACACTGCTCCTATTACAGGGACTGTGCTATCGGTAGACCTGCCATTTTCTGCTACTGACGATACTGCGGATCCGTATCAGTGGACCGAGGCACAGCTGGGAGGCGTCGACCAAGGCGGAGGGTCGGATCTGGTGGAAGCCTTCGTGGATGCTATCAGGGCGCTTTATCCGGACGGAGATAATGTAGCCGGGTCAGCTCACTTCGAGATTGACGTAAAGATGGACACGCCATATATAGCCATACCGGACAATATGGTTAACGTATCCGGCAAGAAGCTGGTCGTCACATCGGCTGCTGCTGCAGGAGACATTACTGCTACGACTAAGTATGAAATACTAGACTCCCCTGCCACTTCTGCCCTTGAGACGACTTTTGACTACGGGGAAGAGGTTTGGGTTGGCTTTCAAGTCATTGCAGACATGGAGCTGCCTCCTATAGACCAGTCCATATCAGGTCGTATTGCAGGAAGCTGGCTGGGACAGCCGGCGCGGATTCCTTGGACGGTAGCTGGGGTAGAGAAGTCGCATTCGGTGAAGATCGGTCCTACGTATGACAAGCTGGTGGAGTACTGCGCTGATACGACTACGCTGTCAGTAACGGCTGCTATACCGACTGCTAATACTAATGAGCCTTACGTGTACACGCCGACGAACAGTGCAGAAGTGGACGCATGGGTCAACTCCGTTCGGGCGTTGCATGCTAATGGAACCAGAGTTGCTGGAGCTAATTTGTTCACAATAACTCTGGCTATTGGCAGTACTACGCAGTCGGTGGTGTGCTCTAGGATGGACATTGCCAGTACTACCGTAACTCTTTACCCAACAAGGAATGCGACCAATCTTCTTACGGCTCCTTTCCTCATTAACGGAACGGGCACGAGATACGTAGCGGCTCTCATAGTCGCTAATACGGGCAACCGTATAACTCTGCAGATAGCACCAACCACGACGGCAACCGGATCTGATACCGGAAACAACTTGATAACTGGCTTTGAGACAGGCGGGTCTGTGGCGGTGACGCGTACAGCTCCTGCTCCTCTGGTAACAGGACACGAGAGACGCCCTCTCCCGACTAACGTGTCCACAGGCTCTCCTGTAGTTATACGGAAAGATACACCTTCTCCCTGCACGATGACGTACATGGTCGTAGAGGCTGCGACAGGCTAGCTATGTCAGAGATTCGGCAGTGGTTCTTCCCTACGCAGGTAAACCACTTTATGTACGGCAGTCACAAAACGATAGAGTTTTTATTCCCTGTTGCTAATCCAGGATCTGCCTATAGCGGACACTACGACTGGCCATCTGGGGGCAGGATCAATCCCAACTTCGGGGGATGGGGAGAGCACGGAGAGCAGCGCTACATCCATAGGTTGCATATTCGGCATAACGGTGCTGTCTACTGGGCCGTGGATAACAACGCCCATAGTAACTCAACCGCTGGACTGAGCAGTGATGTCCCGTGGACATACGACGCTGCAGATCTGAACTCCGGATCTGGCACAGGACATGTGCTGCATTCAGATTGGCAATCAGAGGGCGGCTATAGCGATGCTCTTGGGTATATCTCTATTACAGTTAGAGGCAGAATGCCGATAACTATTAACATGTCGGACGCTGACCCATATAGCGGTGACGCCACCGAGGATTACGGGTGGTATCCTGGCAACTACTCAGACGTAGCGGCTTGGGTTAACGACCTCTACGGAGACTCCGAGAAGAACTATCCGTATATGTGGCATGTTGCGCTGTGCTGTGATGACGAGACGTTCATGGCTCCTATACAGATGAAGAATACGGACGGCACTAGGTACTCGATACCTTCCTACGACGCTAACGTGTCCTCAGCCAACGCAATCGCCAATAGTAATCCTACGAACTGTCTCGATCTTATTGACGGCAGCACAGACCCAATGACTGATGTCAATCCGCGCTTCGACACCAAGTACGACGGAGTGGGGCAGGGCGATCATGATGGGATGGTTTATTTCAAGATGCCTGAGTGGGAAGGCGGCATGTGGGCTCATCAAGAGTTCTCTGGAACCGATGTCAACGACATATCAAAGTACCAAAGCGGAAACTCAGGGGGACTCCACGTACGATTTTTTAACGAGGTGCCTGACGGTAACTCAACCCAACGAGACGGTGGATATAGTGGCACCATGAACCATTACCCAGAGCCTGACCTGCTTATACACGAGGCGTTCACGGATTATGGAGCTCCAGCTGGCCGCGGAGGAGTGCGAAGTACCGCAGCTGGCGGTCCAGGAGTCGCCGTCAAGAGAGCTAGATTCATGATGGCGGTCAGCTGGTACGCGAACGGTCCGTCTGATCGCGAAGGCATGGGACAGCTTACTTTTTCGGGTCCGACTGTTTCTGGAGAAAGCGGATCCAACGAGGACTTGAATGACGCCTTCGAGGAAAGAGGCTGGGTACTAGGGTGGTATGCCTACAGGGGAGGCACCGGAAGGACCAGCAGATTCAAGAGCGGCTGCGGGCGCTGGCAGATGGACGCCACCGTTGACGCCTCAGAGAGGTACGGTCGGAGCAGAGACTGGCATGGCGGTCGCTACCAAACTATTTGCAATTCGTTTGCCAAATATGCTTCCAATGACGGAGGCAACGTGAACCTCGACTGCGGGGATACATCAGAAGTAGGTGTTAGGCCCTCAGACCTTGCGATGGGTATCTTGCTGGACCCGGACAAGCCATACCTAAGGTACTCGATGACCGGTCTTCCTACTGGTCTGGAATTTGATCCAGAGAACCGGGTTATCCACGGGATACTGCCGACAGCCTCCAGTTCGGTTAACACCACGGTCACCTATAAGGCCACGGACTTCTTAAACAACACTACGTCTCTGACCTTTACGTTAACCGCAGTAGGGAATCAGGACGCTAACCACGTTGACGGAGTAGCAGCAGCAGCAGCGGCACAGGCAGCGGCAGATGTGGCAGCGGCAGAAGCAGCAACGGCAGCGGCAGACGCTCTAGCGGCAGCACAGGCTGACCAGTATCAGTCTGAGCTAGCGGCAGCGGAAGCCATGGTTATCCTAGGAAGTGGCATTCGCAGAACGCGAGACCTGAGCACTGACCTTGTACGTCCCGATAAATACCTTGATGCAGACCTGCTAACCTCTGATGATCCGAAAGGTATTCCAGTAGCAGTCACCCCTGACGCAGAGCAGGGAGAACTACTGGACTATATGTGGTAGATACTGAGTACTGAGTATGGCAAGAAAAAAGAAGAAGCAGCAGAAAAGGCCGTCGTTCACGTCCTCTGCGAAGAAGTCTACTCCGGAAGCGATGGCTGCTTACAGGAAGTATCAGAAAGAAAGGTTTACCCTTGAGGAAATTGCTGCATCGAAGGAAAACAAGGTGCGAGGCGGGCCTGCGCGACGGCTTCCTGTTGATCCAGGCATACCTCCTAAGCGCGACAAGAGGAAGCCCGGAGCACCTCCTACTTCCGGCATACCGAAGCCTGGGGACCACGAAATCGGCGTTTGGGCACCTGGGCGTAGGCCCGGCAAAGGCGACAAGAACTTCTCTGGTATCGATCCAAGATCGGGCAAACGCCTTAGACCTCCTGGGGAACACGAAATCAGCCGGCGGGTTACCGATGCGAGGTCTACCGAGAAACCAGCGCCAGCTAAAGTAGATAAAAAGAAACCTCCAAAGAAGAAGTCAGAGCCGACTGTGGCAAAGGCTGCTGCTAAGAAGAAGCCGGCCAAGAAGGCAGAGAAGAAGGCTGAAGAGCCTAAGCTCAGCAAAAGACTACAGCTAAAGAAAAACCTTGAAGGACTTCAGAAGCGCAAAGCAGAGGTCGATGCTTTGTACAAGGAGAGTCGCGGAAAGAAGGGCTGGACCGAGAAAAGAAACATTAGGAAGCAGCTAGAGGATACCAATCGAGAACTGCGCTTTGCCGACCTCACGAGGGAGCCGACAAATAAAGAGCTGGCGTACTACGAGAAGCACGAGAGCCCAAAAGCCCGGAGGAGATGGGATGATCGTTGGGCCGGAAATGCGAAGACAACAACCGCCTATAAAAAGGCTCTGGTTGATAAGCATAGGGAGAGAGTCTCTTCTCAGTCTTCAGGAGCAAAGGCGGACGTAGAGCATGCTAAGAAGTCAGGCGTCTCCGGAAAAGAACTAACTGCGCTCAGGAAGAAGTACTATGCAGTCCGGAAGCATTCTAAAGAGCTTCAGAAAGCGAAGTCTGACCGAGACAGATTCCAGTGGGCGCAAAATCGAAAAAAGAAAGCAGAGGAACAGGCCTCGAAAGAGAAGTTTACTCGCGAGACTGAAGACGCTCGAGAGATGGCGGAGTACGAACGAGAGAAGGCCGCCATGCGTAAGGCTGCGCCGAAAGTAGCTGCAATCCGGAAAAAGATAGCAGCTGACAGAGACGTCGAGATAGAGAGGCAGTTCAACAGAGAGCTTGAGGATGCTCGAGAGCTGGCCGAGGCCGAGCGAGAGAAGGCCGAAATGGTCAAGGCCAAAGAGATAGAGGAAGCTCAATCAGTGTCCGACGTAGCCAGAGAAGCAGCTCTAGCAGCGTCAGAGGCTAAATTCCAAGCAGAGGCTAAAGCAGAGGCAGAGGCAGAGGAGGCAGGAAGAAAAGCTGAAGCTGCCGCCACCAAACTCCATGAGAGTAAAGGCCGAAGAGACGCGGTCGATGCCTGGATTAAAGAATCAGGCCTAGGGTACGACCCGCGCGAAGGGTTGGCGGACGAAGAAGAGATTTCCGGTGATGTAGACGACAAATACGTTGCTCCGCACCGGGAGAAAGCAGCGCTCGAAGCACTTAAAGAACAAGCAAAAGAAGAATTTGTAGCGCCGACTCCGGAGCAGCTAGGAGAGGCCCCCCTTTATGGCCCAGACGGGACTCCTGTTCACCAGGGCATGATCGCCCGCAAAAACGAGGAAGCCATCCAGGACGGCAAGAAAGCAGAGGGAGTAAAAACAGCAGAGGAGCACAAGAAAGAATGGATGAAAGAAGCCGGACTAGGTTATACGCCGAGCGAGCCTCGGTCTTTGGGCATATCAAAGGAAGCTCTTCTTGTCAGGTACAGAAAGTACGAAGAAGACCGCCTGCTTCAAGACTTTACTAGCGTCGGAGACGAAGCAAAAAGCATCTCTCCGGCTCCTCGCTCCAATAGAGATTCTCTGCGCGACGCCGGATATTCGCATAGAGAGATACGAGATGCTCAGCGTGCAGAGGAAGGAGAGGCTAGAGAGGGGCTGATGCCTAAGGTTTCTGTTCCAATCACGAGTCAGGATCCTGCTACGGCTAAATCGGACACTGCTAAGGACATAGCAGAAGCCGTTGTGTCTAATTCCAAGAACGCTGCTGCTTCTGCTTCCGCCGGGGGCAGGTCTGGAAGTGGCGAGAGGCAAACGTCTAAAGCAATTGAAGCAAAGTACGAAGCGCAGCAGGCCATAATCGACAAGAACAACAAGTTTCGCAAAGCCGAGCAGACGAGAGTTTTCCAAGCGAAGCAGGCCGTAGCCTATAGGACGTCTGTTGTTCAGAGGATGGATGCTGAGGCTAAAGCCAATGAGTTAGAGCTCATGGCTCAGGACTTTTTAAACTCAACAGGAGCGAAGTTGGGACAGCAGGTGGTGGCCTACTCTAGATCGGGCGCTCTAATGGCTGGATCTGCCCTTGCTAGAACTAAGCAGACTCAGGATGAGGGAGCGAAAGGGGCGGCGAGGCTCCGGCTGGCATCGCAGCACGCTCTCGAGAGAGGAAAGAGACAGGCTTTGACGACTCGCTACGGAGTGCACAAGCCGGCATTCATTCCTATTCCAGATGCGATACGGGATCCGTATATGCCAGATCGAGGACCGGCTCCAGCAGGTTACACGAGCTCTAGGTCTGGAGGGTCTAGGTATGCGGGCGGACAATCGATGTTGTATTCACAGACGACTAGGTCTGGAGGGTCAAGGGGAAGAAGAGGCGAGACGATCGCTCACTTTGGAACGCCGGCATACGAGCAGCAGCAAGCGGATTTGCCCAAGCAACCAAAATGGCAAAACGTGCATGCTGATCCAGATATATCTCCATTGGCAGGCTATCACGATGCAAGTGGATTCGATCCAGGCCAAGGCTTCGCGTACTAACAAGGAACAGACATGAGTGACCCTTTTTTCGGAATAGATTACATGAGTGGCGACTTCGGGAACCTTGGTTCTGACTACACGAACGTCATGGACGAGCGTAATGCCAACAACCCTTCACTAAACACTAGAGTCACGCCTCCACCAGGGACAGGAACGAATACTAACCGTAGCGATCCAGACCATGTGCTGGGCGCCGTTGACCCCGTGACTGGCAGGTATTACGAGGGCGTTGCAGGAGATCAAAGAACAGATAGTGGCGAGGTTTGGAACTGGGAGAAGCAGATTGAAAAGCGGGACCAGGAACAACAAGAATGGGAAGAGCTAGAGCGGACTCTGACGATAACACAGACTCCTATAATTGATTCCTACTTCGTCAACTATACGCAGACTCACCCTATGGCACATAACAAGCAGTTAATGCTTGACACGCAGAGGGCTTCGTATCAGACGTACTTAGACCAAAAGGCAGTCATAGAAAAGTTCAATGCAGACTCCTACGCGGCGACCCAAAAGGCTTTCAGAGGGGTACAGGCTACCCAATACAGGGCATCGATAGCTCACCTGCAGGATTCTCAACACAGAGCCCAGGAGTTTAGTCTTTTATCTCAGGACTTCAGGATCAGCGCAGGACAAAGGATGCAAAAGCAGGGATCAGAGTATGCCGCTGCCGGAGTGTTGATGGACAGGGGAGGCTCTACAGAGAAACGCCTGCGGCAGACCTTCGAGGAAGGCGAGAGGGGAGCCGAGCGCCTAGAGGGGCAGGCAGCTGAACAGCTTCGCCGCGGGAAGTTGTTGGCTCAGACCACTCGTGATGCAGCGATAGAGCCTGAGTACATTCCTAGGTCTATGCCTGCAGAGGTACAGGACCCTGACGACCCGAACAGCGATCTGTATAAAGCGCGCAGAAAGCTGGAAAGAGAGATGAGGAGAATGGGGTTTAGCACACAAGGCACTAAAACTGGCAAATACAAGGTGGAGCAGATAGTCGGGTTCGAGCAGCAACTACACATGACTACTGGTGCAGCTAAGCCAAACCGACCAGGTGTTGTAACCGCAGGTGCAGTAAAGACGGCTCCAGCCACCCAGGGAGGGTCGTTTAACTATGGTATCGACTACTCATCCGGGAATTATGGACAGGGCGCAGTGCAACATTCGGGATTCGGGTATTAACAAGGAAGAGATATGAGTGACTTATTCGCCCCTATGAACTTGCCGTCACGTCCAGTTCAACAGACGGCAGACATAGCCGAGAGAGAGGCCGCTAATCGTAATCGAGAGATCGATACGCGGATGCGCGAGCGGATCGGAACGGCTGCTGGGGAAATGGAGCGCGAGCTTAAGCAGATAGAAGTAGATGAGCAAGAGCGTCTGTACGCCGCTGAGCTGGAGAGGCAGAGAAAAGCGGCCAGGAAAATGCGCCAGCAAATCACGCTTGGACTAGGAAAACGGCCTAGCACTTTTAATAAGTCCATAGCTGGTATTGCTAACCAGCAATTGGCGGATTCTCAGAACCCGCAACAGGCGGGGCAACTGGAGAAGGCTCGCCTTGACACGCAGCACAATGGATACGATTTCTATTTGTTTAATCAGCGCAATGACATCCTGACCAAGATGGTTACGGGACAGATCGACAACAACCAGGCTGTCGAGATGTGGCAGGGCATAGTACAGGATGGCGGGGACAGGCTGCACTTCGACATGCATCCGTACTTTTCAGGCTATACAACGAGCGCCATGACCAAGGCTAACAAGACAGCCTTGACCCATACTAAGTGGCTTTTTGGCAAGGCGCATGAAGCAGACCGTAGCAACAGGGTGACCCTGATTGAGCAGACTAATAGCCAGCAAGCGAATAGCGCAGGAGTTGCATTTTCTAGCACGCAAGACACCGACATAGAGGGCGACCCTCTGGGGCTGGGAGGGGAGCTATCCACGTCAGACTCTTGGAATGTTTACGAGAACACAGTCCAGTCCATGTCGAACGTCACGGGACGTAGCATATATGACAGGGGCAGCGACCAGTGGAAACGTACAAACGGTCATCTTGAGAAGAGGTTTGCTAACGCAGCTGTCCTGGAGGCGAGAACTTCCTACCTTAATGAGCTGAAGAACTACAGGGCGGGAGATCGCGTGAGTTCGATCACCGAGCATTTGAACGACGCCTTGTCGCGTATATCCACTTCTGATATGTGGGCTGATGCCGAAGCAAAAGGCTTCATAACTTCTCCTAATAAAATAAACGGCCACGCACAGGTTAGCCTGTCTCGGGCGCTACAGCTGGAGAGACGGCACAACGTAGCCTCCCTGGATGAGTTAAACATGGAACTGATGGATGGGGCCTGGGAGGGTAGACCAGGATCAGAGCTGTACCTCCACGCCAGGAATATCGGTGTTCCTGAGCCCAAGGCGAAAAGCATGGCGGAAAGACATGCCAAGAATGAGGCTAGCGCTCTTCTTGAACTTAATGACACTTTCCGCGAAGCGGCTGAACTAGAGAGACTACAATCTCAGACCGTACTCGAAGACGAGCTCATCAACTTGGTGGTTTTTGATCGTGAGTATCTTGGGACTCAAGAAGAGTTGACTATTTCCCTTAGGCGTGCCGAAGCCATGGGAGAACTGGGTGAAGGAGCTGCGGACCGTATCACTTCACTGTCTGAGAAATCCATGGCGAATCTTATTAAGGATAACTACTCAGCTTCCTTCTCTCTTATTGACGACTACATAACGACCCTGTCAGGCGATCGAAAACTGGAACAGAGGAGTTCTATCACGACCGGTTATTCAAGAGGCTTACAGCAGCTGTTTCCAGTGATGACTAACGGAAGCAGGGCGCAGTCCCTGGCGACTATTAAGCACAATCTCAGAGAGGGCTTAATTGACAGGATCAGAGCAGGAGAGGAAGAGGGAGGGGCTCGGCTTACCTCGGATAGCATGCTTGAGGCCACCGCTAGAGATCTGCAGCGATTATCCGGCCACATGAAGCTGACAAACGTAACGCGAGATAAGGTAACCAATGCAGTCTTTTCTCAGAACCAAGAGGCTGCCCCCTTGCAGGGGTATAGGATGCAAGCTCTTGCGCCGCTTGAGAAAGCGTTTGGGGAAAACATAGTTGAGCGATACGGCGGGGAAGCTGCGCTAATGGATTATCAAGACCTCACTCCAGATAGGCGGGCGTCATATGCGGCAAAGATGATTCCCTGGGCCGCATACAGCGGGGACTTGGAAGCTGACACGGAAGCCAACAACACTAATAGGCAGATCGCGTCGGAGCTGCGCGCGTCAGGGTTCGCTAGAAGCATCGAGATAGATCCTATTGAACGAGAAGCCATAATTCAGCTGGCTAACAGAGGAGAGTTCGTTACCATTTCCCTGGACGAAGAACAAATGCTCAGCAACGTGTCTCGCCTTGGAGCGGATCTTACGGCTGCAGAAGATGTTGAGCTAGCCGTAGAGGATGAGCTGTCGCTTGGCCACTCGGCGCTGTTCGTTGAAGTCGAGGATCCTAACACAGGCGCTAAGTATCCTATTCCAACAACTGCCGTCGAGACGGTGGTAAGGACAGTTGAGAACGTCGCTCTAACCGTTCTGGCAATAGCTGAGGAAATTGGTTCCAGAGGATTACAATATGTCTTGCCGCTACTAGAAGGGATAGACTTGGGAGCGTTGCTTCCGGGGAATTCTAAGGCTAGGTTCGGAGGAGGAAGGTAATCATGGCTGGTGCATTCGAAAAAAGTAAACTTATAAGATCAGTATCCGATTCTGCCCTAGGTCCTACAGAGGTTGACACTCCTCTGGTTGGACAATACGAAGGCGTCCCCAAGCAAACCATGCTAGAAGCTCAGAAGCAGGTTAATGAAGTGTACCTTCCTGCTCTCCAAGAACTCAGCAGGGCTGCCAACATAATTCCTAGGAACATTATCGTAAGAGCTGCTGACGGCGATGCTCCTGAAGATAGACTGCCCGACCAGCAGGCAAATGGGCTGAACGCATTCAGGACTTCCGCAGAGGCGTTGCTAAATAATGGCGTCTTCAATGAAGAGGAAGCCAGGAAGGTAGAGGATGCCTTGACCAAGCTGGAGGATGCTCAGTTTACAGAGCGAGCCAATCCCAATAGCCCAGAGTACGGTCCAATGCTGGTAAGTGGAACGGGAGAGGGCCTCTTTCCTCCCAGGGGCGGACAGATAGCTTTCCACGCAGGGTTGCAGCGCGGACAGGCAGCTGGAGGCACGTCTTGGATCCAGTCTCTCCCCACTCAGACGGGTCCGCCGATCAATCGTGAGCTCCTCAAAGGCAACGGCAAACCCGGATCGCTAAATCAAGGAGGGGCGAATTCGTTAAACTTGCGCCCCGGAGTAAGGTGGTCCGGCCTTATAGAGTGGGATAGTGAGCAGGGACAAGCCCTTCTAAGGGATTTTCCAGAAAAGCGTAAAGATAGCAACGGCGGACGCTGGGTCCAGAGAGGCTCTAATTTCCTATTAGACGATGGAAAGGGACAATATTTAGTCCTGAAGACTACCGAAGACAAAGGCGAGTACGAGTTATTCCAAAACGATGCATGGGGCGCACAAGCAGGACTGGAAAACCTGCTGAGCCAAATAGTTTGGAGGCAACAATCCACCAGCGGTCAAATGCTCAATCGATGGGTTCTGGGTGAAGGCGGAGGAGGCAAGCTCGAAAGCTACACAAAAGTCCTGGACTACTCTCTGAAAGCGTGGGGATTGGCTGATCAGGATGCTCTCCACGGACAGGTTGAGTTGTGGAGCCAGGAGGACGGCATAGACATCATCGACCTCTACGCTGCCTGGGTAGTTATGGCTAATCACGAAGGGGAGACTTCAGACTACGCCACGGAGGAAGCCAAGGAAATCTTCCGGGGCGCTCTCCTGAATGGTGATTTCCAGATGCGCAATCCGTGCATAGTAAAAGGGAAGGCGGTTTCTTGTTACAAGATAAAGCTAGACAGCGACGGCAAGCCGGTACTAGACGAACAGGGAAACGAGATTGAGGTACATACTGACGCGTTCACAGAAATGCGGAAACAAAAGACACATAAGAGTGCAGCAAAGCCATACACGGAAGCCGAGGTAGACCAAGCCTTAGCTCGCGTAGAGCATCTTATAGATGACAGTAAAAAAGTAATCTTATATATAGACGGGCAAGGGGTAATCTTTAATGACAATGGATCTCCAGACATGAGCCAAAGCCATATGTCCTTCAGATCTATACTTCCTCAAGACCTAGAGACAATGGATGACAGTCCGTTGAATACGGGAACACCCGAGGTGTCTGCCTAGCCATGGCTCCTCTTCAGCCCTTCAAGTTCGACTGGTCCGACACTCTTGGGGCTAGCTATCTAGACAGAGGAACCTCAGAGTACCGTCAGCCTGAGGAGAGTTCGTCTCTTACCGACAGGTTGCAGACTCCTCTACCCGGGGTTTCCTTCGATGTAATTGAGAGCATGAAGTCTTCTGGGTTTGATACGATCTCTCTTCTTTCTGATCCATCCAGGACGGCAAGTCAGCTTAGATCCCACGAGATGTCTCAGCCAGACGCTCCTAGGGAAGAGGTCAAGTTCCTGGGCGAAGGAACGGGGAAGTATCTTGGAAGAAGGTTCGAGCAGGGCCTCGGCCAGTCATCAATAAACCATCAGCTAGGCTGGAAAGGCGGAGTACTGGGTGGCATAGCCGACAGGGCAGACTTCCTGTCACAGGTGCGGGAGAGGCGTTCTCAGCTACCTAACCCAGACGATACGACAGAGGTAGGCTGGCTGTTAGACCAAATAGGTATGGCCTCAGAGCTCATCGGAACCACGACGCGCACGCTAGCCAAGGGCGCTGAGTGGGGACTCGCAGGTGCATCGGCTGGGGTAGCCATAGCACCTCTTGCTCCTGTTACTGCCGGCGTAGGAGGGGCGATTGGTGCCACTGCAGGTGTTTTAACGCGTGCCGCGCAAGAGAATGCAGGATCTCTATACATACAGTTGGTAGAGAAGCCCTACGAGATGTACCCGGATCTTGACAACCCTGGTCAATACTTAAGCGCTGACGACTTTGCGATAAAGAGAAGAACTGACGAGCGCTATAACTCGGCAGTGTACTCAGTTGAGGAAGTTGATGTACCGGACAGCATAGCTAGGCCGATTGCTCTCGGAATGGGCACGGCTATGGGCGCTTTGGAGCTGGTGCAGGTTGGTTGGTTCGCCAAGATTCTTGGTGGAAGCAAGATAGCACAGCATATCGGTTCGCAAGCAGCTCGTCGCATGATTGCTAACGGTACTCTACGCAATTACGTAGCTAATAAAATGGTACAGGCCGTAGGCTTAGCAGCTGCGGAGACTGCTACGGAGATTGCGCAGGAAGCCGTTGGTTATATTGGCGCAAGGCTAACTAGCGAACTTAGTGCCGTTCTGCAAAACCGACACGACGTGTCCGAAGAAGCTAAAGAGGAATTCTTTTCAGGCTTAGCTCAGGTCATGGTCAATACAGGCAAGGAAGTCGGGCCTGCCATGCTAATTCTCGGGGGAACAGCAGGCGTTGGTGGCGCTACCGTCGAGTACTCGTTAGGAAGAGCTGCTGCAAGATCGGAAACTAACCGCGCGCGTCTAAAGGCTGACGGAAGAACGGACGGCTGGTTTAATCAAGAGAAGGGCGAAGACGTATCTATCGCCAACATAGTTGTAGAAGAAGGCGAGATTCTTGATCGCGATAGAGTGGCAGCGGCCGCCGTGTTGGAGATCGTTCAGAGCACTGGCGCCAGACTGGATCCCGTCTCTCTGGAAATACGCTCAGACGGAAGCCTGTTCGCCGAAGACCCTACGTCCGCAGCAATGACGAAAGTAATGCGCGACGCAGGAGTATTGAGCCTGCGTGCCGTGAAGGTAGACAGAACAAGAGGTCCGGCAGATAGCAAGCAGGCCTCTGAGGTGTTCAGCGCAGCTCCTATTGAAGCGGAGATTTCTAGTCAGTTCCCTGAGGACACCGTTGCTGAGGTAAAGGCTAAGGCTCTGTTCCTGCAGCTTGCCGCTTCCCGTGACGGGCTGTCTCTGCCCCAGTGGGTGGAGGCCTACTTCCAAGAAGGAAGACTGTTTCCGAAGGTAGCAGAGCCAGATACAGCTATTGAGCCTGGCGTTACAGACCTTCCGGCAATACCGACGATAGACGGAGCTTTATGGAATAGCCCCCAGGCTCCAGCGGAAACTCCAGAGGTTGAGCGTGCTGAGGGACTAGCAGAACCGCAAATGCCTGGGCCTCCGGTCGTAGAGGGTGATGCAGCAGTAGCACATCCTGATGCTCCGCCGCCGCCCGGGGCGACTGATGTTGTCTCTGAGCCAATAGCTCCACCGGCCCCAGCCGTTGGCGGAAGACAAGCCATGGCCATGGGAAGAGTCCTAGACATGCTTGACTTCGGATGGCAGGCAGGAGAGTGGAAGACCCCAGCAAAGTGGCTTGAAGACTCGGGAATGACAGGACTTGTTGATCCTCGGGACTTGGCTGCGCAATTAGGTACCGAAGCTGCGGTGCCTGCAGATGCCTATGCTTTTGCGCTACGCCGCACCATGGAGGAAGGGCCAGTTACTCCTTCGGAAGCTATCGCTCCTGACGTAGCAGAAGAGATAGACGAGCCGGCAGAGGAAGCCTTTGCTGCTATTCAGACGAAGAAGATGCGAGCCGTAGAAGGGATGCTAGAAAGCGTGGGTGCTACCATGTCTAGTAAAACATACCTTGCTAGCGTGGAGGCTGAAGCATTAGAAGCAGCCGACGAGTTGCTAGCTAAAGCTGTTCAGAACGTCACCATGGACCGGTACGAGACCACTGACGGTGGGTTCCGGACATCGGCTGAGCATGCAGCCCTATTGCTACCTCTCGTTGAAGAGGAGCGGAGCCGGCTAGAGTCAGAAGACGGTAGATTGCGTCGCTCCAACAGTCGTGAGCTGATGAAGCAAGAGGCGAGAGACCGGCGTGCTGCTATCCTGGCGGCTGATCTGGCTCCTGATGATGCAGAAGCTCCAGATATAACAGAAGTTGAAGACCCTAATATCTGGGCGACTCCGTTTCAAGAAGGAACGGTTCCCCGAACGGAGATAACTCCTGCATTTGACTCGCGTATTCCTGCAGAAGCTCCTGCAATCATATACATAGACATGGACGATGACGCTGTCATCCTTTCTGGGATTGCGGCGTACAACTCTGCTGCGTCCACTCCGGATCAGGCCGTACCAGCGACGATCTTGAGGGCAGACGACGGGGTTACCCTAGACGAGGCGATGGAATATGCCATGCGCCGAAGTGAGCAGCCTGACGTTCCTGAGTCAGACCCTGGAACTGAAGTGGTTCCTATCAGATCAGACGGGGAGCTTGTTGGTGCCGTTGAGTTTGACGAGAACAGTAAGGCGCTCTTGCGTGCCTATGATGGATTCGATTTCAAGTCATGGGTGCACGGGATGTCCAACGTGTTCCGTCGCATGCTGCCTCCTAGAGAAGAATCTATAGCTGCTCGCTGGGCGGGAGCCAAGTACTCCATCGCCCCTGACGGTCAGGTTAGGTGGACATGGGACGAAGCTTCTAACTATCGCCTCGGGTCAGGCTTCATGAAGTATCTGGAAGAAGGGAGAATCAGCGTCCCGGAGCTACGCCCGATATTCAAACGCTTGTCTGATTGGACTAAGGCCAGCTACGCAGGCAACCGGACTAGGTTAAACAGTCGTATCCGCAAGGTCTACGAAGGCATGCTGGTTGACGAGAAGTCTCCTTCTCTAAGTACTTACCAGAGCAACATCGGTCTGGTCGGACAAGTCAGCGACATGATTTTCCGTAGCCCGGTATCTTCTAGCTTGCTTAGGCTCAAGGCTTCTGGGGGGAGAGATCTTACCGAGGAAGGACTTACTGAAGGCGAGCCTCTGGTATTTGTAGAAAAGATGAACCCAGACGGGGACATATCTTTTACTCGTGAGTACAAGGACGTGCAGTCTGCGGTCAGGGACATCTCCGGCGTCCCCTCTTCTGACAATCCGGCCACTATAGGAGACGCTTCTTACCGTCCGTTCAGAGCGAAGCGTGGAGCGGTCAGCGGATTCTACGGTCGTGGTCCCGTGGCGGATCCTCTACCGATACCTGCAGGTACTCCAGAGACGGTATACGTTGGCGGCAAGGCCGTTGATGGCGGCGATTTAGTACGTAACGTGGTCGCACAGCTTGAGGTGGCGGATCCTCTACCGATGAGAGAAGGCGCCTTGGCAGGCGTTGTTGCTAGCTTCCGACGTTATGACTACGCAACTGAGCTTCTCGCTTCGGGCGTAGAGGGCCAGCTCTTTCAGGTGTTGAGCAGGGACATAGACACAGGTCGTGCTACTGAGAAGCGTACGCGCTTCGACTTGAATGACATACAGCGAGAGAAGTTAGTTCAGAGAGGGTGGACAGCGAAGCAGCTTAGAAGTCTCCCCGGAAGGATGAAGAAGTCTGTTGAAGTAAGCGGCTGGAAGCACAAGAAAGAAAAGAAATCTTGGACCGTTGGAGAGCTGCTCTCTTTCAACCGGCACCTGCGCTCTGGACAGAATCGTTCGACTCTGCTTGAGCGTGGCATGCGAGATGGACCTGACGGTGCGCTTATCCGTATTGACGAAGAGGACATCAAGGTTCTGGCAAGGGCCTACAGAGACATCTCGTCCGATATGCGAGAGCTCGGCAACGAGGTCGTCGACGAACTTATGGATGTCATCCACGAGAGAGTTGATCCTGTAGTTAGGAAGGTTAGGAGGCGAGGCCTAGGCTACGTGCCCTATTACTGGGATCTGGAACGTGCTCCTCAGGATCGTCCTGACAATATAGCAGACGAGCTGGCGGAAGCGGACGCGCTTGACCTGTGGCGTACCAAGGGAGATGCCAAGCTGAACGTCTTTGAAGGCATGACTCAACATCGTACACGTAAGTCTGCTCCGATAGTTCTGCGTCCTTTGGACTTCCAGCTAATGCGCAACATCGACTGGGCCAGTATGTACACGGGATTTGCATTACCTCTGAAGGCTGCTCACCTGTTGTTCAACAACCCAAGATCTCGAGCTGCCATGGAGGGACGGATAGGAAAAGACGCAGTCCAAGGCCTTGAAAAGGGTCTAGAGGGAGTTGCGAGGCGCTGGGTAGACGAGGAAATAATCGACAAAACACTTCAGTCTCTGCAGCGAAAGGTAACCGTAGCAACGCTAGGCGGAAACGTACCGGTATGGATCAAGCAGACGCTTAGTCTGCCCCTATATGCTACGTACATACCGCCCAAGTACGTGACGGCTTCGTTGGCTAGGTCTGTTATTCCTGGTCAGTACGCCGAGATGCGTAAAAACCTGCGCGCCTTCGACCCGACTTTCATGGCGAGATCGAAAGGCTTTGACATATCCTTGCAAGACACCCTGGAGAAGAGCGCTGCTGGAGAAGCCTGGGGTAAAAGGCGTGTGTCTGAGCTCTTCATGAAGATGATTACCTTCTTTGACCAGAGGACTGTTGTTGTTGGCAGTCATGCGGCCTACCTGCAAGCTATAGACCAGTTCCGGACTGGAAAGATAGGAGAAGAGCTGCAGCGAGCGACACAAGTCGAGACATACGCAGAAGCACGGAGTCTTACGTCAGATGAACTAGCAGGGTTGGCGTATCAGTATGCCAACTGGGTCACCGTCAGGTCACAGCCGAACTTCCTGCCAGAGCACGTAAGCTCTTTCCAGAGGGGAAGGATATCTCGCTTCCTGTCGATGTACAGCGGATACACAAACGTTGCCTACAATATGTTGCTCCGTACGAGATACCGGGCTCGTCAAGCACGAAGCCCAGAGGCAATCGCATCCATGAGGAAGGCTTTCTTTTGGATCTTAGTTGGTAACTTTTCGGGCGTCGCCATGATCGACTACCTCAAGCAGCTATGGCTAGGCAGACCACCGAGCGAGGAAGAGATGCCGTCCTGGCTTATGGATAAGGCCATAAGCAACGCAGCAAGTTTGCTCTATTTCGTTCGTGACGCTGTGTTCGCCCTGCAAAACGAATGGGCTGACTACTCGCCAAGTCCTATTGTTTCTGCCAGCAAGGACATCTTGGAGGCCATTAGCTCTGTGTGGGAGGACCTGATTGAACGAGGCGAGGTCCGAGATTCAACGGTGAAGAAGACTCTGAATGCCGCCGGGTACGTTACGGGTTGGCCGTTGGGTGCGATGCAACGCTATGGAGAGGCAACCTACGAGCTATTCGATCCGATTATTAATTAGCTGATTCCAGCGCTGGGGTGGTGCTTAGGGGCGCGTGAAGATTCGAAGTCGTCCTCAAAGTCTTCGGCGCTGAGTACTGCTACTCCGGCTCCGTCCCTGACGAGGTAGTCTCCCTCTTTGATTGCCGGTCCGTCTTTGACGCTTAGCTCGCCGTCTAGCCATACGGGCCAGCCGTGCTTGCCGAACAGCATTTGGACTGCCTCTACGTGTTCAATTTTCCTTCTGTACTTTGCCATTGGTTTCTCCTTTTTGGGTGTCTAGTTGTAAATGATGCGGCGACCCGACTCATAGATGGGGGCCAAGCCGCCGCACCTGTTCCCTGTGAAAACTATGCCTATATAGTCTCAGCCTTCCTCCTTTACCGTAAAATACGAACGGTAACGCCCGTAGGTTCTGTGTCGCTACCGTATCGCTTCGTTGCTACTAGGCCGGTGACCTGGGCGTCGTCAGCGAAGACAACTCCAGTTACGGCATCTAAGACTGAGCGGGATAGCTTATCTATGTCCGGCTTGACGATAGGCTGCGGACGCTTCTTCGCGCTCACTGTCTTGGGTCGTCTTAGGGTAAAGGTAAGGTCCACTCGCACTGCATCCTTGAATGCTGGCTTGTCTCCCCAGCTCTCTAAAGCAGCTAGCTTGGTTATCCGCTCCCATGCTGTTCCGCTCTTGGTATCGTGAAAGGTATTCACGTGGAGCTTTCCGGCTTTGTCCTGGAACGGTATGGATCTCATACTACCTTTGGCCTTTGGTTCTCCGGCTACAAAGAATTCTACCAGAGTTTCTAAGAACAGTTCATCTAAGTTCATCCAAGCATCGGCGTATAGTTCTTGATTGCTTGCCACGCCGCTACTAGCGATGCGAATGCGCGCCTTGCTCTGGCTTTGTCTGGCGTGTTCCATTCTTGCGGCACGCACATTGGTTTTGCCGGATCGCGATTTATTATTAACGACACCCACCTGTGTTCGTCCTCCTTTGCTGGGTCTAGCAGGCTTTCATACCCGCCTAGCTGTATTCCGTACTCGAAATATCTTTCCACCCTCTTCGGTGCGGTTTTGATATCACGAGTCTTCATGTCGATGAGCATCCTGTTGCCATCCTTATCGTTGCATGCGATGTCGATAGTCCCGGCGTATCCCATTGGGTGAGTAAGGCTCAGCTCGCTCATCACGGGGTGCTCTCTGCTAACGTTCTCCTGAAGCCACGCAAGGGTTGGCTGCAGCATGTAGAAATCTTCCTCAAAGATTCCGGCTTGCTCAGCAGCCACCTCCCAATCATCTCCTGGTGTTTCCAGTGGACGCACATAGTCCTTGTTCATGTAGATAATAATCCACTGCGATATCATGTCGTGGATGCGCGCACCTTCGGCAGACGTCTCGGCGCTTACGCGCTCAGCCTCCTCGGGTCCAACCCGCATCTTCCACCTGTTGAGTCCAGGCTTATCTAGTATGTCTAGTATTGTGGTCACGCTAGGCAAAAGGTTTTGCGCCCTGGCTAGGCGCAGGTTGGCGCCGTCCACCAGAGTTCCGTCCTCTCTGTACCAATGAGCCATCAGCGAGACCTCGACCTAGTGCGAACTATCATGCGTCCATCGGTTTCGGACTCGATAGAGTCGACAACAACGGGCCATCGCTTACCGTCACGCCATACCACAATGATCTGTTCACCAACATCAACGGGCTCTCCTGTTCTAGCTCCATAGTCAGGGCCGGCATCGCTTTCTCCTAGTACAGTCCCTTGGCAGATCAGGCGATCCTTATCATCGCGCTTCCCTACAGGAGCAAGCACCTCTTCGGACTCTACGTCCTCTGCTTCTGGCTTCTTGACTCGTGGGGCACGCTGGGCAGGCTTAGCTCGCTGAGGCGGATCCTCGTGCGTCTCAATGGGAACCTCGCTACCGGTGGCACCCATCTCTTCAGCAGGAGTAGGCTCGTATCCAGCAAGTACCACGATGTGGGCATATGCAATACGACATGCCTTAGCGCTAGCTCTGGTCTGAGCCATGCTCATAGCTGCGTTTCTCCGAGATCCTTCGTCCTTCTGTCCCTTGGTTACATGCTCGGTTAGGCCGCACATAGACTCAGCTGCGCTGACATCTACCCCGTCCGCTAGGCGTCGGATTACGGCCCTAGCCTTGTATCCTATGACCTTGCCCTCGTCCTCTACGGGCACAGTCTCTTGGATCATCGGCACAGTACCGTTAAACCTTGCAATCATTAGCCATGCCTCTGCTGCTAGGTAGCGATTGTTGCCGATACGGTGTACCAGTTTCTTCTTCTGCTGGTTCTTAACCACATCCATTAGGGCAGCTGCGTACTCTCTGCCTGCATCAACCACATCCTTGGCGGAAGCGGCGGGCACTATCTGTTGGTTGCCGTCTTCTGGGCGTTCTGCTAGTGCTGTTACTTCACTCACGGGGTTCTGGCTCCAGTGCTAGGGCTTCTCCTAGTATCCTTGTCCACTCGCTTGTCTCTGAAGGCATGCGAAAGTGACGCGCGATGCTCTTGTTCTCCATGATTAGAACGTAGTGCACGGGCCACTTAGAGATGATGTCGTCAGCTTTTGCTGGGAACGGGTTAGGATCTTCGCTGCCTCCTGCCTCAATAAGGAAGTGGCGGCGGTTCATCTTCATCCATTGGGATGAGTCGGGGACGTCTTTGACTTCCTTGGCGAACCGAGCTTCCTTAGCTTCTGTCCACCAGTCATCCTCTTGAGCCCTGCGAGCTGCATCCAAGATGGAATCAGCCTGCCCCCACCAGACAACGGCGTGCATTATCCCTGCCATACCATCCGGGTAGACGTCGCTGACGTTGTAGACCTCACACTCAGCAACCTCTTCCTTCTTCCTGCCAACGGCTCTGCGAGTTGGATAGAGATGCTTTGGCTCCGGGGCTTTATCTATGGAGGCATATCCTATGTATGAGATGTCAGGATGTATGACCTCCACATCAGGCGGTTGCGCTGCCTTCTGCCTTGCCTCTTCTTGCACCTCTTCCTTGTCCATAGATGACTCGTGGTCATCGCTGTCCAGGTCTCGGATGTTCATACCGTTCTGGTATCCGCTCATTTTGGGTCAACCTCATCGAGCGCGTCCTGAATAGCAGTCTTCGGAATCATGGGTATGATCTTGGGAACCAACTCTAACTCCAGGGTTATCGTAGGATTTTCAGGGGTGCCGTCTATCTTGAGGCGCTTGATCTTCACCGTAGACGTCCCTTCTGCTTCGTAACTCGTTCGTAGGTCTATCGAGATATCGCCTACTCGTAATTGTTCAGCCATCGTTTTCCACCGAGTACACGCCTTCGTCATCGTCCTTCAGAGCACTGAATCCGAATGAACCCGTAAGCTTGACGGGCTGTCCACGTGTCTGACAGCTACGGATTACGCAGGGTACCTGCCTGCCTCCCGTCTCTACGACAACCTTGTCTCCTATTCGGATTGCTCCTACAGGCCTCGCGATATTGTCTTGTTCCACCATCGTGCGCCTCCTATGCGCGTCGCTTGCTGCCCGGGCTTGGGACCGGACTGCGGGTTACCGAGACGCCTGACAATCAGAGAAAGATTGGATAGCCTCAGGCGTCTCGCCCCTCCCCTAAGGTTGGGTCACTGATCAGCCTCCGATACAGACAGAGCCAGTGGTATTATGTTTGCTTGCGCGATCCTCCATGGATATCTCCACTTACGCTCGGCAATTATTCGCAATAGGTAGCCGTTGGAGTGCAGCACAGGGTCATAAACTGAGCCCCACCATTCCTCCATGGCTCCCATAATCGTTATCGAACCAGTCTCCGAGACGAGTATCATGGGCATGCTAGGACTGCCGTCTGTTGGATCTACATTCGGAGCCCTAAAGAAGTGCCCTTCTATTACCTGCTTCTTGATCCCTTGAGTAGTCTTTCTCACGGGACGTTGAGTAAGCTCGTCGAAGGCCAGGCCCAGAGCTCGCTCTCTCTCACTGTCATGTGCCATGTGTTACTCCTCAGTGGCTTGACTAGCTCTACTTCTTTTTCTTCTTGTTGCCTCCGCCTTTCTGCTGCTGCATTGGCTCGTCGTAGTCGCCGTACTGACGGTTGTCAGCGTAGGCGTCATAGCCAAGATCCATGAGTATGTCGTTGAAGCTCTCATGGTCAGCCATGATTGACCGCATCTCATTTTCGACAACAGCTACGATCGTCTCGATGTAGCGGATACGTTCTTCCAGGTCGTCCTCGACCACTTCAATGCGCTCATCCATCTCGGCCATGTTTCGGTTCAGCTTGTTACCGATCTGGTCGCTTCGATCTTTCTGGTCTCGCCAGTTGTGATTGATCTGGTCAACTGCGGCGAAGAGTTGCTCCTCTATCTGAGGAAACTGGAAGTTCAGCGTGTTCTCGATGCCCATGAACCGTTCGTTGTACTGGTCTTCTAAGCCTCGGCGCAGTTCTTCTAGCTCGTTGCGGATCTCATCCACCTTGTAGTTGATGAAGCCATCGATCTCTTGGATACGAGCATTCAGGCGCTCTTCATGTACGGCATTCATCCGTATGTTGGAGAGCCCTTCTTCTAAGCCTATGCGCGTGTTCTCGATGTGCATGTTCATCTCGTCGACCTTGTACTCAAGCTCATTCTCTTGCTCTTCGAGTTGCCAGGCGATGTTACCTTCGAGTTCTTCCACGCGCGTTCGCGCACTGCTCTCTGCTTCTCCGGCACGCATGTCGACGTACGACCGAATCTCTCCTACCTGTAGAGACAGGTTGTTCAACTCGTGGCGTGATTCCTCTGTCTTCTGGTCGAGGGTGTCGGTGAGATCCATGATGCGGAAGTCCATCTGGGTCTCCACTCTCCTAGAATCGGCCTCGGCCTTAGCCTGTAGCTTCTCGACAGCCGCGTGTAGCTCTTCGTCTAGCGCATCGATGTCATTCTCTAGAGGCTGAGGATCAAACTTCTCCCCGTGCATCTCATCCATCATCATGATCTTGTCTTTCAGGTTGACGATATCTGTCTGCATTACAGCCACATCCACCGTGGTGGCAGCCTCCTGCATCTGAGTGACGTTCTGCTGCATGTTCTTCACAGTCGAGTCCAGGTTAGCTACGTACCAAATGATACCAAAGGCCTGAACAACGATGACGCCAATTACTGCTATCGGTAACTTCATACCACCTAGAGTAACGCTCTTTCCGTTTCCGTTCCCGTTACCGTTACCGTTCTTCGTATGATCCGCCATCTAACTCATCTCCTTTTGTGTTATTGGTTCTGGGTCTGCTGGTTCTATTTCGGTGTCTACTATTATTCCGTGTCGCCGAGCATTTCGCAGCGCTCTTCCTACTTCCTGACATGCGTCACGCGCACTGCGGAAAGTTGGGTGCTCTCCGATCTGGATGTCCTGATACCAGGCCTCCCAGAGATTGGAGTACTGCATGATTGAGAATTCACCATAGAGCAGGGAGATACCGTCGTTACCCTGCGTCCACTCATCTATGCCGTCAGGCGGCAGGAGAGGAGTCATTCGTCCAATCGATTCGCTATGAGTCATTCGTCCACCGGTCCTTGTGTAGGATCACCTACGCCAGTTATGCGAGGGTCATCGTCTGCCAACGTAAGCGTCATGGCGCTCTGATCGCATTCCCGCACGGCTATCGGAGCGATGGATCCGGCAAATAGCCTGAGCTGATTCCATGCGCGGTTGATGTCAACGTCTTCTCGTCCAAGCGGATGTGCGTGGAAAGAGAACACTATCGTGTCTCTTGATTCAAAGTTGGCAGCGTACTGAGCCCTTTGGGACAGCGTGATCGTCACCTTCGGGACGCCGTCTACTGTTGCGCGAACGACTGAGTCAACCTCTGTAGCCATGTTATCTCCTCATACCTGTAGGTCTACGTGTGCCTTAGCTTCTGCCAAGGCTTCACGGAAGGTTGTGTAGTATATTGCGCGAGCAGGGAAGTCCGAGAGGATGCTCCACGTGGTTAGAAGCCACTGCCCGTCTAGATACTCAACGACTGACTCCTGAGTCGGAATCCACTCGCCTGGATGTTTCTTGTCTATGGTTGAACGTGATAGCCACACACGATCCTCTACATGCCTGATATCCCAACGGATACCGTTATGTATGCGCGTTACGGCCTTTTTGGATTCCAAGTCCAACATCGCTTACCCCCACCATCTTGTTACTCTTGATCACATTATACCACCACTTGGCATATGTCAATAGTATCGGTGGGCTTATGAGAGAACTTTAGCGCTTATCCCCGTCGCCTTGGAGTTTTCCTCTAGCCTTGCGGGAGAAGAGCTTCTTTAGGTTAGCTTCGGCCACATCTCCGAGGTCTAGGTCTAGCGCTGTGCACACTTGGCTCAAGTACCACAGGACATCCCCGAGCTCATACTTGAGAGCTGTGAGGTCTTCGTTAGTGAACTTTCCTTTCTTATCCCTAAAGATCTTCTTGATCTTGCCCGCTACTTCTCCTGCCTCGTTGGCTAGGCCGAGCGTCGGGTAGACTACTGGGTGATCTGTATTGACGTGCAGCGCTGTCTTCGTGGCTTCTTGTTGGTATCGCTGCCAGTCATCCTCGTAGTAGTCGGGTGGCTCTGCTTCGCTTCGTTGTATCAGCTTGCCCGCACTCTTGTCCCTCTTGTCCCACGTCCCCGTGATGGCTTCCTCGTAGGACTCTAGGTATTCGTAGGCTTCGTTCTTCTTGTTGTATACGCTCATACCGCACCGCAAGACTGTAGCACTGTAATCATCGCCACTATCCCTAGCGCTATGAAGGTCCATACAGATTCCATTAGCACATCCTACCCTTCATTACTTCCTCACTCCGTTGCTTCGTCCTCATCTCATTCCTCTTGGTTCGTCGTCGTCTATCTATGCCCACCATACCACAGCCCGTAGCTATCGCATCTGCTTGTGGATAACTAGTCTTATTCGCGGGACCAGCACACCCCGAAGGGGTTGCCCCCTACCTATGTCCGAAGTTTGTTTTGTGTGTTGAGTTTTTCCCATGAGGTTAGCTATATGCTCCAGGGACCCCCTGCGATCTCCCGCCCCCCGAAATACTGGGGCTGGGGGATAAGGATTATAGAGGAGAGGGGACCCGCTCGCGCGCCTGTGGCTTGCAGCTGTAACGGAAAATGGATATGCAGCAAATAGATAGAGGTAGTAGGTACGTGCCGATGGGGGAGTATGAGGGGGTAGAGCGAAAAGGCTTGTCAAGGGGGGTGAGGCGCGTATGGGAGGAATGTACGGAGGCTCAGATCTAGAATGTCTAGATGGATGATTGCCGTCGTTGCCGGGAGGTTGCAAATAGTAGTAGGGTTATCCGATTTATGGGCTATAAGAAGGTCTTCCCTAACAAGCAGAAGAGGGATCGAGATAATTTAAACAGTCATGGGTTTGAAAACGTCGGTAAAGAGATTGATCCGAACGTACCCAGGACGATAGTTGGCAGTCATGGGACTGTGCAGATGACGGCTGTAGTTGCTGCTATGGAAACTGGGGTTCCTATGACGTTTCGTCAGATATGGGAGGAAGCTCAGAAGACTCATAGAGTAGGAGATAGGACAGTACGGCATCATTTACAGCGGATGATTGAGGATGGGCGGGTTGTGAGGCTGGAAGCCCCTGCTTTCTCACCGTTGTATGTGCTTGCCGGAGGTCCACCGCGGCAATGGTACAGATGTAGAGATTGTCAGAAGATCTGCGCTACAGATGTCCCTCTAAACGAGGAAATGGATATCGGAATGGTCGATGGGGCCTACATGTGGGGTACTTGCAGAACATGTATCGACTCAGGAATTGAAGTCGTCGTCTCAGGATTAGGCAATCGCCTAGT